>Ga0315281_10000979_pt1 | contig 41277 bp, 36 predicted proteins | sample YL17G07_0_MG_FD_204540 | JGI IMG/M metagenome (GOLD analysis project Ga0315281, IMG submission 204540) | Sediment microbial communities from Yellowstone Lake, YNP, Wyoming, USA - YL17G07_0 | ecosystem: Environmental > Aquatic > Freshwater > Lake > Sediment | place: USA: Wyoming | collected...
GGCGTCGGCGCCTGGGCAAAGGCAACCACTCCATGCGGCAGCGACAGAACGCTGAGCGTCAGAGCGAGGCGGGTGAACCGGGACGGATCGGACATGGTGGGTCCTCGACGCAACGTGAGATTCCTAATGATCGATTGACTCATAAGAAGAACGAGTTTGCTGGTGGGTATCGTTGAACCCAGCGGGGTGCAGACGGGGAAAAGGTACGACAAAACGGCGCCAGTTGTGAGGTTCCCGGGTGGTCAGGTGACCCTTGACGCGGCGCGCGGCAGGACCCACCGCGGCACGCGCGCGCAATACGCGACAAACTCGCCGCCGAATGACGCCGCCAATCGCGGCTCTTCGTAAATAAGGACCCTCAGGTGAAATGCGACCGCAACGCCGATCGCATACGCCAACACCGGCCAGGACAAGAACCAGGCGGCTTGCCCAACGACGGCGCTGACGACGCCGACGTACATCGGATTGCGCGTGAACCGGTAAAGCCCCGACGTCACGAGGGCGATCGGCGGGTCGTACGGAGCAGGCGTTCCGCCACCAGAACGCGCAAAGTCCCGAAAACACTGGAGCAACACCAGCCATCCCGCGGCGATCAGCAGAAGTCCGGCCCACTGCGATAGGCGAACGTCGCCAGATGGGAGGCCCTTACGGCCAGCGATGTACCACGGAAGCCACCCCGCGATGGTGCCAGGAGCGATAATCAGGAAAGCCGACGCGCGAATCCAGATTGGCATTCACTCCCGGTCTCGTCGAGGTGCGTAATTACTGACGTCGAGCGACACACCGGCCCACGCTTTCGGCCAGCCGGCTGGCGGCATCGCCAGCTGATCGCGGACGCGCGTCGCCGCCCCGCACTGGTCGCATCGGTCAGGCATCGCGCTTCTGCATGAACCGCTCGAGCGCCCGGCCAGCCTCCCGCCGCACCCTTTGCTTGAGAAACGGTGTCCAGCCAAGCATCACACCGAGTGGGCCAAACGCCTGCCGGGACCAGCGCCAGAAGTCGAACGTGTCCCGATGGCGAACGATCTTGCCGTCGCGAAACTCAAACTGCGCCTCGATGACATTGTGCACGGTTCGGCCAGTCGCCGAGAACGTGTACCAGGCTTCCCAGTGCGCACGGCCCGAACGCTCATCGGCGACGACGTCCGCGAACTCGACCTTCAGGTCCTTGCCGCGCTCGCAAAGCATCCGCCACATCGCGCCCGCCTTTGGACCGCGGAGGTCGGTGAAGGCCTCATCCGAGAAATGAATGTCGCGATGGTAGCAATCCGCCATGCCGGCGGCATCGCGGCGCTGAAGCGCGGAGTAGAACCGCTCGATAACGTCCGCGTTCGGATGCCGGACAGTCACTTATTGAGTCGCTTGAGCTCGATCTCCGACATGATGAACCCGAACCCAGGCCACCCACCGGACTGCACCGATTTCTCGAACCACGTCTTTGCATTCACGGTATCGGCGCGAGCCAGATACCAATTTCCGATGCCGAAGCTGAGCGTCGCGACTTGTACGTCGGTCGTGTCAGCGGGCAAAAAGACCCCGTCGGGGCCGGTCACGCCGCGGTAGAGTTTGAGGCGTTGCGAGTAGGCGTTCGTCACGGGGAGCGAGTCCGGACGGCGGGCGAGCATCGCCCCCGCCTCGGCGCCCCGCCCCGCGCGCGTCAGCGACATCCACAGCCAATCGGTCGATCCCGCCAGCTCACCGGCGTCCGGGGCCTTCGGCTGCGCGTGCGTGAAACAGTCAGCGGCCGCCGCAAACTCGCCCCGCGCGAAGCGGACGATCCCGAGATGATACCAGATCCCATAGTTGGTGGTGTCGATGCGATTACCGCGCGTGAGATCGGCGAGCGCCAGATCCCACTGGCGCGTCGAGAGGTAGCGATGCCCCCGCCACCGAAGGAGCATCGCGTGATTTGGCGCGATGACGAGGCCACGCGTGAACGTCTCGATGGCTTCGCGGAACTGTCGTGCGCCGGATTGCGCGACGCCGAGCGCAATGAACCCGTCGATGTTGCGGGGGTCGGCGGCCAGCGCCGCCTGCGCGCGCGCGACTGGACCTGTGTCTGGCTGCGACTTGTACTCGATTCCGGCAGGCGACCGGTACTGCACCGACTGCGCCATCGCCGGCGCCGCCGCGAGGATTGCTACGAGAGCAACGCGAGCGAGTCTCATTGGGTTCTCCTGATTAATCGGGATCATCGGCGCCGACGCGCGGTGATCAATACGGCAATTTCGTCGGGGCGTGGATTGACAAGGTCCAGTCGCGTCCGGCCGTCGGGCAACGTGCTCAGCGTCGCGGGAATCGAGCTGTTGGTCAGCACCCAGCCGCTCGGCAACACGACGCCGTTGAACGGCCGCCCGAAGCTCCGGTCCCAGATCAACTCGTCAGCCGTGAGTTTGTAGCGAACGGTGTCGGTATAGGTCTCGAACATGCGCAGCCGGATCGACTCGCCGGCCTTCACCGGTGGAAAGCGAAAGACGACGGTGTCGCGGTGGACTTCCCACTTCAGATCCTCGCCCGTATCAAGGTTTTTCGCCCGAGGATTCGAGACGGTGCTTCCGGCACGGACGATGTTGAGATAGGTGCTCGTCCCCGGTTTGGATTCCGTGTAGTCATGATAGAGATCGAACGCGTGTGTCTCGGGTTGCTGGAGGAAATAGACGATCTCGCGATTCTGGTGCGCCCGCTCGTCGAGCCGCGCTGCGACACTCGACGCGCCTGCCGCAAACGAACTCGGGCGCGCGCGGAGGGTGACCGCGGCCTCTGACGGTGTGTTGTTCCAGAAGCTGATGCCAATTCGTCCATCCGGCTCGCGGAGGACTTGGCTTGGAAAGCTCGACGAGATGAGCTCGTAGCCCGCTGGGAGTACCACGGCGTTGCGCTTGATGCCAAGTGGCCGAGTGAAGACGATCGTGTCGCCGCGCATGAAGTAGCTGGCGGGGTCTTCGTAGGTCTTGATGATCAGGACTCGGGCCTCGCCGCCGTCCGCCGGCACCGGGCGCGCCAGCTTGACCCGGATGTACGTCTGCGTCGTGTCGTTGCTCCGGATGCCGCCAGCCCGTGCGATCGCACTGCCAACGACGTCGAACTCGAGCGGCTTTCCCGTTGCGCGATCGAAGACGCTTTCGTCGGTCGCAACGCTGCCCTTTCTGATTCCATTGAAATAATACGTCCAGCCGGGAGTGCTCGCCGTCACTTCATAGATGATCTTGAATTTGGCGGAGCCCGGCGCGAGCAACTCGTACCGCGTATAGGCGTCGGACTCGGTCTGCGGCGCGGTGGACTGCGCGGCCAATAGCTGAGCCGAGATCAGAATGCCGCCAATGGAAATCAATGCCCGCATGCCGTTCGCCTCACAGGGTTTGGGTAGACCAGCGCCGCGAGGCAGCCAATATGGTGCGCGACAGCGGGCGCCGCGAGGCGTGGCGGTTCGACCCTGGCTTGCGGGGCCCGCGATATGGTGGTATGGTATGAGTATGGCACGCACCGTCAAGATGACCTTCACTCTCGACCAGGGAACCGCCGAGCGCATTGACCGAACGGCGGCGCGCCTCGGCATGCCAAAGAGCGGCGTGGTCCGCGAAGCGGTCGCCGAGTACGCCGCGCGGGCGGGCAAGCTGAGCGAGAGCGAGCGCCGGCGAATGCTTCGCGCCATTGACACAATGATGAGCCGCCCTCCAACGCGGTCTGACGCGGCAACCGACCGCGAGATCGCCGAGATTCGGCGGGCTCGCCACGCAGGGGGAAGGCGCAGCCGGTGATCCTGCTCGATACGTCGGTTATGGTTGACGCGCTGACCGGGCGTCGGCGGTCAAGGCCGGTGTTGCAGCGGGAGATCGAACGCGGGGAGCGCCTGATCCTCGCGACGCTTGTCCTTTACGAGTGGCTTCGCGGACCTCGGCTGCCCCACGAACTCGCGAGCCAGGAAGCATTGTTTCCTCGCGACATGGCAATCCCCTTCGGGCCCGTCGAGGCGGCGAAGGCCGCGGATCTCTACACGGCCGTGTCACGCCCGCGTGGCCGCGAGGTCGACCTCGCGATCGCCGCCTGTGCGCTCTGTTGGGATGCGACGCTCTGGACGCTCAACACCAAAGACTTCAACGACATTCCCGGGCTCGACGTCTTGGGCCGGGCCTAGACGGCCGGCGTTACTTCTTTGGCCAGACCACTCCCTGGACTTTGGGCACCGAACCGATGCCCTTCGCCACAAACTTCTGGACCCGCTTTCCCTCGTAGGTCTCGGTCGTGAAGATGTTGCCCTTTGAATCCGTCGCGATGCTGTGCACGGCGAACCACTGGCCCGGCTGACGACCACCGTCGCCGAACATCGTCAGGATGTCCAGGCTCTGCCGATCCATCACGTAGATCCGCTCGTTCTTGCCGTCGGCGAGAAATAGATACTTCTGTTGCGGATCCTTTGAGAACGCAATGTCCCAGACGCTCCCGTCGCCACGCGTATTCGGATACACCCGCTGTTCCTTCACGAACTTCCCCGCCTTCGTGAACACCTGAATGCGATCGTTCGGTCGGTCGCAGACATACACCAGCCCGTCAAGCGACGGTTCGGCGCAATGCACCGGAGTTCTGAATTGCTGGATCGGCGCCGAGTCCGGGCTGTAGGCGCCGTAGTTCGTGTCCGACGGCACGTTGCCGTACCCACCCCAGGTCCGCTTGATCGCGCCAGTCGCCATGTCAACAACGGCAACGCGTTTGTTGCCGTAACCATCGGCGACGAACGCCTCTTGGGCTGCGATATCGAACGACACCTTCGCAACGCGGCCAAAGTGGGTCAGACTCTTGCTGTCCGTCGGCTGGCCCGGTGTGCCGATCTGCATCAGGAAGGTGCCGTCGTGCGTGAACTTGAGAATATGCGAGTCCGCCGATGGCGCACCGCCATTCCCGCCGATCCACACATTGCCCTTGTCATCGATTGAAATGCCGTGGTTCGAACCCGGCCAGACATACGGCGCGCCGGCCACGGGACCGCCCCATGCCTTGACGACGTTTCCTTGAGGATCGAACTCGATCACCGGGGGTGCCGCCACGCAGCACTCGCTGATCGGACTGGCGCCCATCGCACCATTCTCGGTTCCCTCGAGCACCGTGTCGTTTCGGTGCACGATGAACACGTGATCATTCGCATCAACGCCGACACCGATGACGTTGCCGAGCACCCAGTGATTGGGGAGCGGCTTGGGCCACATCGGATCAATCTCGAACCGCGGGGCCTGCACCGTCTGCGCTGCTCCAGTTGCCCCTTCGACGACCGCCCATCCAATCGCGATTGCAACCGTAGCCGCGCTCAGAATTCCAAGAAACCGCTTTTCGCTGGCGCGCATCAGTTGTCTCCCTTTGGCCACGTCGTGCCCTGGTTTCGCGGCACGTTCGTTACTCCCTTGAAGACGAACTTCTGCAGCCTCTTTCCCTCGAGCGTCTCGACGGTGTAGACGTTTCCCTTGGAATCCGTCGCGATACTGTGCACGGCGAAGAATTCACCCGGTTGCCTGCCGCCATCGCCGAAACTCGACAACGGTTCCAGCGTCTGCCGGTCGAGGATATGGACCTTCATGTTCTGGCCGTCGGCGACGTAGAGGAACTTCTGCTGTGGATCGCGCGAAAAGGTGACGGCCCAGACCGAGCCGGCGCCCTTGGTCGCCGGTGCGATCGACGCCTCCTTCACGAACTTGCCCGCCTTGTCGAAGACCTGGATGCGGTCGTTCGCGCGATCGCAGACGTACACCATTCCGTCGTTCGACAGTTCGGCGCAGCTCACCGGATTGCCGAACTGGGGGCTCTTTGCCGAGGGCGCGATCGTCGTCGAATCGGTGGCTGACTTTCCGTATGCACCCCAGCTCCGCTTGATGGCACCGGTCGTCACGTCGACGACGGCCACGCGATGATTACGAGATCCGTCGGCGATAAATGCCTCGTTCAGCTTTGCGTCGAAGGACGCACGCACCGCGCCGCCAAACGCATCGGTCGAGGCGCTGTTCGCCGGAAGTGGCGGAACCGCATTGCCCCGCCCCCTCCCACGACCGCCACCGCCCCGCGCCCCGGGCGCACCCGCGGCACCGGCCGCACCACGAGCCGCCGCGGATACTCCGGCGTAAGTGGTGTCGGGCGCCGCGACAGGCGGCGCGGCGATCGGGGGCGCATCGGCCCCGATCGCCCGCAGAAATCTTCCGTCCTTGGTGAACTCGAGAATCTGAGTGTCGCGCGGTCCTGCCCCGCCAATCCAGACGTTGCCGTTCGGCGCCATGGCGATCCCGTGATTCGATGATGGCCACGTGTACCCCGGTCCCGGGCCGCCCCAATGTCCAACGAGCGTTCCTTCAGCATCGAACTCGAGAACATTTGGCGACGGGAAACAGCACTCGGCGACCGGAGGCGTTTGATCGGCGCCCGTCTCCGTGCGCACGGTAAAGCTGCCGGTGAGATTGACGACCCACACGTGGTCGCGCGAATCGACCGCGACTCCAACCGCCGAGCCAAGCAGCCACCGGTTCGGGAGCGGCTTGGGCCAGAGCGGATCGACCTCGAACTTCGGAGCCTGGACGGTCTGTTGCGCGAACGCACCAGTACCCGGAAACGGGACGAGGATCGCAGCGGCAAGTAGTGTGCTCCACTTCAGCTTCATCGTATACTCCAAGGAATGATCGTCACGGGTCGGGAGAATCTGCGGGGATTCGTTGCGGGAGGCCAGTGGCAACGGGTCCTGCTGTGCTTCTTTCTGCTGCTCGCGCTTCCTCGACCGCTCGACGCCCACGACATCCCGACCACCGTCCTCGTCCGGCTATTCGTCAAGCCCGACGCTCAGACGCTACGGATCCTCGTGAGGGTCCCATTGGAGGCGATGCGGGACACGCCTTTCCCGGTTCGTGATGGCGACCGGTATCTCGATATCGCGGGTGCCGAGAAACTGCTCAGCACTGCCGCGACCACCTGGATCGCCAGCGCGCTCCTTCTATATGAAGGCGACTCGCCGCTCCGTAACGGTGAGATCACGCGGACGCGGCTATCGCTTCCGTCGAGTCGCGCATTCGCGGCCTACGACGATGCCGTCCGCCATTTCGCCGATCCTCCGCTCGATCCCAGGATCGATCTGCCGTGGAAGCAGGCGTTGTTCGACGTCGAAATCGATTTCCCGATCACTTCCGCGAGTTCGAGGTTTTCCATCGAGCCCGCACTCGGGCGGCTTGGCGTTCGGACCACGACGGTGCTGCGGTTTCTCCCTGCTGTGGGACCCGAGCGAGCCTACGAGTACATCGGTGACCCGGGTCTCGTGCGCCTTGACCCGCGCTGGTCCCAGGCCGCATGGGCGTTCGTGCGACTCGGTTTCAGCCACATCCTGGATGGAATCGACCACCTGCTGTTCATCCTTTGTCTGGTGATTCCAATCCGGCGACTCAAGCCGCTGATTGGTGTCGTGACCGCGTTTACCGTCGCGCATTCGATCACATTGATCGCTTCGACGATGGGAATGGCCCCGGGAGGCTTGTGGTTTCCGCCACTGATCGAGGTCCTGATCGCGCTCTCGATTCTCTACATGGCTCTGGACAACATCGTGATCGCGTCGGTTGGCGGCCACCAAGGCCCGGATTCGCTGGCGCTCCGTCGCGTAAATCGCCGGTGGATGATCGCGTTTGCGTTTGGCCTCGTGCACGGATTCGGCTTTTCGTTCGCGCTTCGAGATTCGCTCCAGTTCGCCGGAACGCACCTGGCGACGTCGCTGCTGTCGTTCAATGTCGGCGTGGAGTTTGGACAGATCGCGGTTCTCCTGGTCGCGATCCCGGCGCTCAACATCCTGTTCAGCCGTGTCGCCACCGAACGGATCGGGACAGTTATCCTATCTGCGTTCGTCGCGCACACCGCCTGGCATTGGCTAACAGAACGGTGGGTGACCTTTCGGCGGTACCAGCTCGCGTCGGCCGGCACGGGATTGTCACTTGGGCTCGCCGGCGTGGCGGCGGTTCTCGGCATCGGTGCGTGGTTTCTCAAGCGCGGCGACAAGAGTGGGGTTGGATCAGGACCAACATCCGCTCGCACGCCAAGCGACCCCGAGTAAGTTCCCGACGTGCGATCGACGGGAGCAATCAAGGCGGCGATGCTGGTCGCGTTTGCGACAACGGCCGGCTGTGGCGGCGAAAACCCACGGGTGCCGTCAAAGGACGTCCCAGCCCGGAGCCTGCCAACGACCATCGGGCCGCCCCCTGAACAGAAGGTTGCCCGAGTTGGATCGGGACCGGTCCCGCTAGCTGGGCAAAAAACAGCGCCGCCATTTCTCCTGCCGCCCGGCTTCGCGCTCAGTACACTGTCCGGCGTGTACACTGCAACCGAAGCAAGAGAGGGCCGCGACATGTACCTCGGCCTCTGCGCGTCTTGCCACACGGCCATGTCGCACACGGGGCCCCCCTTCCGACAGAAATGGGCAGGGCGGCCCCTTGCCGAGCTGTTCACGTATATGCGCACGATGATGCCCAAGAACGATCCGGCGAGCCTCGATGACTATTCATACGGCGTGCTGCTAGCCTACATGCTCCAGCTGAACGGGATGCCACCCGGAAAGGCGCCCCTCTCGACGGATTCAACGACTTTAGCGAAGATTGTGATCGACACGGTCAGGACCGTTCGCGGTAAGTAGCAACCCAGCCCCCACCCTCTCCACTCATGTCACGCAAACTCCTCGTCGGCGCTCTCATCCTTGGCTCTTTGTCCGCCCTCACCGTCGCCGCGACGCATACGCCGGCAGTCGATGCAGCGCAACAGGGGCAATCGCTCGTCCGCGGTAACGCGCCGAACGAATGGCGGTACTGGGGCGCTGATGCGTGGAGTACCCGCTACTCGGCGGCCTCGCAGATTGACGCGACCAACTTCGACTCGCTGCAGGTCGCCTGGCGCTGGACGAACCCCGACACCAGTGCGCTCGACGAGTACTACCGAACGACGCCACTGTACGCAAAGGGGCGAATGTTCACGGTGCAAAGCACACGCCGCGCAGCATTCGGCATCGACCCCGCGACCGGAAAGACTCTCTGGCAGTGGCAGCTCGACGAGGGCATCCGTTGGCAGAAGGCCGCGCGGCAGTTTGCCGGCCGAGGGCTCGCCTATTGGACAGACGGACCGAACGAACGTGTTCTCATCGTGACGCCTGGTTACCACCTCGCATCGCTCGACGCGAAGACCGGCAAGCCCGATGCGGCGTTCGGCAAGAACGGCGTGGTCGATTTGATGGACGGGCTCGGTTATCCACTCGTCCCGCTCGCGGTTGACGACTCCGGCTCGCTAATCATCAGCGAGGCGGCACCGTCACGTAAGGCGCGCCCGGGAGAAACCTGGAACAAGACGACCAAGACGGGAGCCGACGGAACCGTCGGCATCGATCCTGCGAACGGTCAGATCGCGGCGAGCTCCCCCGGAATCGTGATCGGCAATGTGATCGTGGTTGGCAACTCGTCGATGCACGGCTACTACCCGCTCCGCCTGCACAACATTCCGGGATTCGTTCGCGGCTTTGACATCAAAACCGGCAAGCAGCTGTGGAAGTTCAATCTGATCCCACAGCCGGGCGAGCCCGGCGCCGAGACATGGAAGAACGGGTCGAAGATCGGGACCGATGGCGTCGGCAAGAACGATCCGTGGGCGACGTATTCGGCGGACCCGGACCTCGGGATCGTGTACATACCGGTCGGCATGCCCCTCAGCGACGAATACGGCGGCCACCGCCCTGGGGATAACCTCTACGGCAACAGCATCGTCGCGCTCGACGCGAAGACCGGGCAAAAGAAGTGGCATTTCCAGATGGTCCACCATGACATCTGGGACTACGACACGCCGATGGCGCCGAATATTCTCAACGTGACCGTGAACGGGGCGGCGCGGAGAGTCATTGCCGTGACAACAAAGCAGGGCTGGGTGTACGTGTTCGACCGCGTCACCGGGCAGCCGATCTGGCCAATGCCCGAGACGCCGGTGCTTCAGAGCGACGTGCCTGGAGAGGAGGCATCGCTGACGCAACCGATCCCGAGTAGCCCGGAGCGGTATGCGTTGCAGGGGCTGATGGAGTCGGACCTCATCGACTACACACCGGCACTCAAGGATTCCGCGCTCAAGCTCGCGAAGAAGTGTCGCATGGGTCCGTACTACATTCCCGCGTCTCCGGCCGACGGAAAAGGCAAGAGCGGACCGTCAGAGTACGAGTGTTCGTGGTACGCGCCCGGCGCAGCCGGCGGCGTGAATATCGATGGTGGCGCGGCCGCCGATCCAGAGACCGGCATGCTATACGTCGGCGCCCAGAGCGGATTGTCCACGATCGAGGTAATGAAAGATCCGTGCTCCGAGCACCGCTACAGTCAGCCGCACAACAGCTGCGGGCTACCTGGCGCGCTGCCGACACCAGCGGGTGGTGCGGCCGACCTGACGAGGGGCCGAGGCCAGTTCGGGGCGGCGTCGCCGACGATTGGCGGGGTGTCGATCCTCAAACCGCAGCAGCTCGGCGGCATCACCGCGTATGATCTCAACACCGGTGACAAGAAATGGTGGTTGCCAAACGGCAACCGTTGGAGAGACGTGACTGTTACGGATACGACGGAGCGTGCCCGCGAATTGTTCGCCGGGGTCACGTTACCGCGCATCCCCGCGATTGGCGGGCAAGGGGAAGTGATAACGACAAAGACGTTGGTCATTCATGGAACGGGCCGCGGCGGCGCAGGCGGCGGCGGGAGGGGCCGCGGTGCGGCACCTGGCGGTGGCCGCGGCACCGCTGTTCAGCAACAGCTCTTCGCCTTTGATAAGGCCACCGGCAGGCAAGTCGGTGCGGTCGCGATTCCGTCCGTCAACACCGCCGTGCCAATGACCTTCATGCACCAAGGCAAGCAGTACGTCGTGTTCGCCACCGGGCAAGGTGGCTCGACGACTTTGACCGCGCTGGCGTTGCCGCGGAAGTAGGAGGCGACTGCGAGCGTCCTACTTCCTTACATACTTCTTCAACGCCTTGGGACCAACCTCGGCACCGTAGATATTGCCCATCGCGTCGACCGCAACACCTTCCGCGGCCGACGTTGACTGAGGCGCAGTTGCCGGATCCGGGATGAATCCCGTCACGTCGCCCGTCTTGGCGCTGCCGATGCGAATGCCGCGCGTCCACTCGGGGCGCGACGGCGCGACAGAGCCCGACTCGGAGTCGGCGACGTAGATGTTGTCGTTCCTGTCGATGTAGATCCCGCTCGGCCGGCTGAACTGCGACCAACTGTCGAGCAGTTTGAAATCCTGGTCGTAGATCTGGATTCGGTTGTTGCCACGATCGCCAATGAACAGGCGACCCTTGGAGTCCATCGCCAACGCATGCGGCTGATCGAACTGGTCCGGGCCGGTCCCCTTGGTGCCAAAGGATCTTTTCAGCGTTCCATCTTTCGAAAACTTCAACACGCGCGCATTCGCCGTCGCCGACGACGCGTGCCCTTCGGAAACAAAAATGTCTCCGTTCGGGGCCACGAGAACGTCGTTCGGCTGCCAGAAGAATACGGTGTCGCGTCCGCCGGCGGCCTTGCCAAGCGTCATCAGCAACTTGCCGTCCGGTGAAAACTTGAAGACTTGATGTCCCGACGTCGGCGCAGCGGGTGCCGGCGCTGGAGTCGCGGCACCTGCGGCTCCCGCTGCTCCCCCGCGGCCCGCGCCACGCCCGCCACCACCCCCGGTGCATGAGCAGTCGGTCACCCAGATGTTCCCGTCGTTGTCCACGGTAATTCCGTGAGGCGAGGCAATGAGGCCGGCACCAAAGTGCGCGACGAGCTTGCCGTCTTTGTCAAACTTGAGCACGGGATCGAGCATCGACCCGACGCAGTTGTTGACCCCGCACCGTTCCGCGACCCAGATGCTCGTCCCGTCCTTGTCGATATCCACCGCGCTCAACGATCCCCACACACGACCGTCGGGCATCTTTGCCCAGCCCTCGATGGTCTGATAGGGATTGGGGCGATCGTTGACCGGGGCCATCGCGCTCTGGGCGGTCGCGGTCGACGCGCCGAGCACGATCAGGGTGAGAATTCGGCCGGTGGTGCGAGTCATCGAGTCACCTTCGTTGGTGTTACCGCGGGACGTCAACTATCCGCGGGCCTTCGTTTCGGAGCGCCCTAGTCCGAATCGCCAGGCGGCGGCGGTCGCCGGGTGCTGTCCGCCGGCTGAGTCGGCGGCACCGGCTCATACTCTTTCTCAGGAATCCGGAATGATTTCGCGACCGCTGGATCACCCACTTCACCCAGGATGCGTTGCGCCGCGTAGTCGCCGACGACCGGACTGAACTTGAAACCCTCGGAGTTGCCGCCGGCCACGATCCACACGTTGGGCATCTGCGGGTGGGTGTCGATGATGAAGTTCCGACTCGACGTCGACTCGTAGTGGCAAGCGTGGGTCTGAGCAACAGGAGCGTCTTTCAGAAGTGGAAAGCGGCGCGCGACAAATCGTCGCGAGCCATCAATCCGCGCCGCCTCGACCCAACGGTCGCTGGTGTCTGGATCCGCCTGCCTGGGATCGACTGGCTGCTGTGGTCCTCCAGCTCCTCCGCGGCCTCCGCCGCCACCGCGCCCACCACGGCCTCCCACACCAGCACGAGCCGAATCCGCGGCGATCGCGCCTCCAGTCGTGGCGGGAGCACGGCCAGAATCGGCAGCGGCAGCCGCGCCCACCCCACCCGCTCTACCACGACCGTCTGCGCCCGCGACTTCACCGGGGGGCGTCGGCGCTCGCTCGGTGCCGCGTACGCGGAACCCGCGATTATCGACCGGCAGCGCGGCCCATCCAGTGACGCCCGGGAAGTTGTAGCTCGGCAAGTTCGGAAACGTGAAGCGCTGGTCGTTGACCGGCGTGCCGAAGTAGCACACGTGGTCGAGCGGGGCGCGTGTTTTCTTTCCGAGGAGTTCGGGAAAGGTTTTCGCCATCCACGGACCCACAGCGAAGACAAAGGTGTCTGCGCGGAGGGTTTGCCCGGTGTCGAGCGTGATTTCCGCGAGCTTTCCATTGACGGTCTTCAACGGCATCGCCCGTCCGATCACAATCTTGCCGCCAAGCGATTCAAACGCGCCGGCTGCGGTCTGCGCGGCGCGGCGGGCGCGGACGACGCCGGCATCCGGCTCGTACAGCACGGCCGTGATGTCGTCGATGGAAATGACGGGAAACGCCTTGCGCACATCATCCGGACTCAAGACCTGATATGGAATCTTGTGCTTGTCCCACCAGACCTTGGTGCGAAGCTGAAAGTTGTCCCACTCGGTACGCATGATCAGGTCGCCCGTCGTGTGGAACAGGTTGAGACGGAAATGGCGGCCCCACTCGTCGTCAAACGCGATCCACCGTTTCATCGCCTCGCGCGCCCACAGCGTCCAGAGCTCGCCTTGTTCACCCGGGCGATCGCCATAAGACGACCGGACGCCGCGCGTTTCGTCTCCGGATGTGGATCGCGCATTGCCGGGGCCGAACGCATCGACCAGCGTCACGTTGACGCCGCGTTTGCGGAGATTCAACGCCGTAAAGCTGCCCCACGCGCCCGCGCCGATCACGACGACGTCGGCGGATGCGTACACCGACGGAACGGACGACCGCGGGCGGATACCTGGCACGGCTGCTGAGGCCGACAGGTCCGAACCGCCGACGAGAAGCAGGCCCGCGCCCGCTCCGGCGACTCGTAGAAACTCGCGCCGCGGAACGGCGTCGCCGTGCGCGCCCTCGGTAACCGGGGCTGGCTGGGATGTCGTCGGATCGTCCGTCATGGTCCTCTTCCGGTGTCGGGACATAATAGTGCTGGCGCACCGGCTACGCGAGCAGTTAAATCATGGATATGGCGAAACGGCGGAACATGAAACGCGGGAAAGAGGCGGTGCGGTCGATCCATCGGATCGGGATACTGTTGACGGCAACGGCCGCCGCGTGCGCGTTGGGCACGACGACCGACGTACGATCGCCGCTGGGCGCGGTTCTCTCGCCCGCCGCCGTCACGGGTACGCCGGTGCCGCTCCACGCCAACCCGGGCGCACGGGTGATTCTCTCTACGGCGAGTGGCCTCCCCGCCGCGTCATTCCTGCCTTCGCAAGCCGAGCGCGGTGCGTTGATCTATCAAAGCACCTGCGCCACATGCCACGGGCCGGGCGCGCTCGTCGGTGAGGGCTTCGTCGCGGCGTGGAACGACCGACGCGTGTACGACCTCTACGCGCTCATCCGCGGTACGATGCCGCTCGACACCCCGGCAGGGCTGAAGGAGGGGGAGTATCTCGACGTGATTGCGTATTTGCTGCGCGCGAACAGGCACGTGTCATCCGGGCCTGACTCGCTTCGCGCCGACACGGCGAGCCTGCGGAAAACACGGATCGCTGTCCGCGTGCCGTAGAGCGAGCGGGAGCACTCAGCAATTAGCACTTAGCCGGAGCATGAGCTGGCTCCAGCTTGAGCGCGAGCTGGAGCGAGCTCGCGCTCAAGCTACGTGCTGAGTGCTCCCGCTCTACCTTGGTATCGCCGCGATGCACTCGATCTCGAGCTTCGCCCCGGCGCTCACCAGTGCCGCCACAACAACGGTCGAGCGGCCCGGCGGGTCCTTCGGCCAGAACTCGCGGTAGACCGAGTTCATTCCCTGGAAGTCCTTGAGGTCGGTGAGGAACACCGTGCACTTGAGCACGTTCGCCATCGTCGATCCGCCGGCTTCGACGATTGCCTTGATGTTCTCCAACACTTGTTTCGTCTGACCCTGGATGGTGCTGTCCATTGGCTCGCGCGTTCCCGGCTTGTTGCCGAGCTGCCCGGACGTGAACAGCAGGTCTCCAACCTTTATCCCCGGCGAGAGCGTTGCCGATATCGACATCCCCGGCGGAACGACAGTTGTTCGGGCGGCTGACTGGGCAGCCGCGGGTGAGGCGGCGGCGACAAAAACAGCGGCCCATAGGCAAGTACTGACGGGCGAACGCATAAGAATTCCTCGAATTGAGATGACCAGCGCCGATCAGCGCTGGGCGAGTTCGCCGACGACGTTCGCGAGCATCCGCACCTTTGCCCGATCTGTCGATGCCACCATATCAGTGCTCAACTGACCAGACAACGCCGCCAGCGCATCGCGCCGGGGCAGGCCAGAAAGATGTTCCGCCCGCGCCAGCTCTGCCCGTACCGCCGAGATCCTCGTCGATGGCAGTCCGTTCGAGCGCATCAACTGATCGAGATAGGCGCGCGCCACGGCAAAGTGCGCCGGCCAAACGAGCTTCGGCTGATCCTGCACGTTGAGATAATCCATGTGCACCAGCTTCGCCGCGTCAATTTCATTCTGCGTGAGCATCATGCTTGGCGTCAATTCAAAGATGTCGAGCCCGCGCGCGATTTCGGAACTGATGATGTAGCCGTTGTACCAGTAGCTGGACCAGTGACCACCCGTGAGGAGCTTCGCGGCGTCCAACGGCCCACGGTCGTGATACGCGATCTCCACCGGATGGGCCGCATCGGTCCAGTCGAATATCGAGATCCCGCCCTGGTACCACCCCTGCACCATCACGTCGCGACCTGGAATCGGAATCAGAGAGCCGTTGTGTGCCACGCAGTTCTCGGTTGCCGTCTGCGCCGCCGGGATTTTGTAATAGCTCTGGAACGTCATCTGATTGCCGCTGAGGGTAAAGATTGCGTTCGCGCCCCATTCCGGCTTGTCGGTCACCCGACAACGCGGGGCCGTACCACCGCCCCACTCATCGGTGAACAGGACCTTCGTGCCATCGTTGTTGAACGTCGCCGAGTGCCAGAAGGAGAAGTTCGAATCGGCGGCGGCGCCGATCCTCTTTGGATGCGACACGTCACTGATGTCGAGCAGCAATCCGTAGCCGCCGCATGCGCCGCCGGCACGGCCGATCGCGGGATAGACCGTAATGTCGTGGCACTGACTCGGGCCCGGCCGCGGTCCCGCGGCGGCAGCCCCTGCTCCACCGCCTCCCCCTGCACCACCTCTCCCTGCGCCACCGCGCCCCGCTGCCGCCGCCGCGCGCGCCGCAATATCGGCGGGCGTCTCGGCGTGCCGAGCTGGCTCAGTCAGGTCGCCAAAGATTCGCGGCGAGCTGACGATCGCCGCTTGTTCAGGGTGCGCGAGCGGAACCTTGATGACTTCGATCCGGAACAATGCCGAGTTGGAGTCTGCGGCGGGCGGCAGCGCCGAACATCCCTCGAGCTCGGCGGCGGAGCGAACGCCGGCAGAACCGGACACGTAGATGTAGACGTTGTCCTTATCCTTTGGATCGTCAACAACCGTGTGCGTGTGCGAGCCGCGACAGGTCTGCACGATCGTCAACATCCTGGGGCTGGCAATGTTGGTGATGTCGAAAATACGGATGCCACGCGCCCGATCCTTGGTGACCGTGTCCGTCGGCGAAAACCCCTGGATGCCACAATCGACGCGGCCGGCGGTCGATTCGTGCGAGACGAACATCAGATTCCGAAAGACCGAGACGTCGCTCTGCGAACCGGGGCAGATGTACGACGAGGCCAGTGTGGGCTTGGCCGGATTCGCGATGTCCCACACCTGATAGCCTGAAAAGTTGCCCTGGATCGCATAGTTCCGGACGAACGCGAGGTCCGAGTTCCAGAGCGCCGGCGAACCGGGAGTCGTGGGGTCGATGAACTTTGCCGACGGCGGGGTGGATGAGACGAGATGCAGATTCCACAGCGCTTCACCGGCGTCGTACCAGCCAGCTCGCAAGCCGACGCGCGGATCCGGGCTCGGCGACGGCATCGTTGCGCTCGGGGCCGGGCCAGATGCCGGCGACGAGGACGTCGTCGCGCAGGCGGACGCGGCGAGCAACCCGATCACGAAAAGTGAAGTCTGAGCGAGGCGCTGAGGAAGCAAAGGCATCAAGAGTTCCGGTGAGGGAGGGTTGACGAACTGATCGACAGGCAGGCCGATAGACGTACCCATCAGCGCGGCCCGCCCCGGACAGGCGGCATGGCGGCGAGCATTGTTGTCATTCGGTCGATCTCGGTGGTCTGATCGGCGTACACGTCAGAGGCAAACTTGAAAACGATGTCGTCCTGGCCACCACCGGCGCCGAACACCGCGTTGACCATCGTGATCGCTCCCTGGTGGTGCTGAATCATATAGGTAAGGAACAGGCGGTCGAACTCGCGGCCTCTCGCGGCGTCCAGCTCGGCGAGCTGGGCGCCAGTGAGCATTCCCGGCATCAGCATGGGCATCGCCATTCCCGGCATATCCCGCATCATCCGATCGTGCGACGGGTCGAAGGTCGTATCGGCCGACGGCACCGTTTCCTTTCGCTCGAGCAGCCATCGCTGCATCAAGAAGATCTCGTCCCGTTGGCCGACGACAATGCGCTCGCAGAATCGCTGGACGGCGCCGCTCGCGCCGTGCGACGGCGCCCACTTTCCCATCAGGACCGCCTGCGCATGGTGGGCGACCATGCCCGACATGAACGTGACGTCCGCTCTCGTGTACGGCCGGCGGCCACCATTCGCGCGTGAGAATTCGGCCGGCGTAGGTGTGGCCGGTGCAGACGGGCTCGGCTCGACCCCGGCCCCAGCCGGCTGTCGCCCGCCCGAGCTGCAGGCGGACAACACAGTTGCAGCGAGTAATACCGCGGCTACCCGTCGCGGAGCGAATCTCAGCATGCCTCGATATTATGGAAAAGACGGCCGTGCCGGAAGCTCCCGCGGCGAACGATATCCCGGCCAGCGTGTTATTCTTGTGGCAGCCAATCACACGAACAGGATTACCGTGTATTCAATTCCGCGACCCACCCGCCAGATCGCCATGGCGACCCTTTCGCTCGCCCTCATCGGCTGCCTGACCGGCACGGAGGCTCCAATCGCATCAGACCCGGCCACTGACACGTACGCGGCGTCCCTGGGCGTCACGATCGCCGCGATGACCAAGACCTCCGCCCACCTCTACTTCCAGGATCTCGTCGTCGGCACCGGCGCTGATGCGACCGTCGGAAAAACGGTTGGAGTGACTTACACGGGCTGGCTCGTCACCGGAACAAAGTTCGATTCCAACGTCGGCAAGGCCGTGTTTTCGTTTCCACTCGGCGCGCACTACGTGATCGATGGTTGGGACCTCGGCGTCGCCGGGATGAAGGTCGGAGGCAAGCGACGTCTTGTCATCGGGTCGGCGCTCGGATACGGCGCCGCAGGATCCCCCCCCGTGATTCCACCGAATAGCACGCTGGTCTTCGACGTCGAGCTATTGAGCGTCAAGTAGCGCCAGCTACCACTCGAGGAGCTTCCCCGCCCTGAGTTCCATCTCGTCCGCCTTTCTCAGGTTCATGATCTGGCGGCGGGTCACGAGCGGCAGGTGCGGAGAATCATCGATTGCGTTCTGCAGATCCCACAGGTCGTCTTTCGACGTCACCCAGTCGCCGGTCCATTTTCGCAGGTCGTATGGGCGCGAGTACTGACGCAGTGTCTTTTTACCGCTGTCGATGAAATATTCGTGGAAGTACGAGACGGCGAGCTCTCGGACGTTGCGGTAGATGGGCTCGCGGTAGCGGAGGACGGCGTGATTGGTCTTGGTGATGCCGCCCCAGTAGCCGTCCTTTCGACACAACGCGACCAGATGGTCGACGTCGTCGGGCGTGGATTTCAGATCGAGGATCAGCGGGGGCTGGCCGTGCATCCAGAGCGCCAGCGCAGCGACCAGCGCGCCCTCCATGCAATGTGCCTTGTTGCGGCGCAGCGTCACGAGGGGCGAAGTGCAGGTTTCGGCCCGCGTTTCCTTGTTGATCGGGATCGTGTCGAGGAAGTCCTGAATCTTGCGCGGGGTGGTCAGCGTCTTGAGGACGCGGAATTCGGGACGGTCCGAGACTCGCGGGATCATTTTGGGCCACAGTCAGCGTCAGGATGCGGTGCGGATTCCGCAGTGGTATGTTATCGGACACCTACTTATTCAGCGAGAGGAGATCTATGCATCGCCCGTACCGTTCAGCAGTTCTTTTGGCAGCAGTCGTCCTTGCCCCCGTTGTCTCAGTGCAGGCGCAGGGCGGTACCCCGGAGATATCGCGCACCGTAGCCGCGGGCGGAATTTCTGTCGCTGGCTGGGCTGGCAAGATTGACCCCAACGAGGCCTCGCAGGGAAGGACGATCACCGACTCGAAGCTCTCGAACGCGGGTGATGTCCTGTCGGTCACGACCGGTCCTGCGGTGACGTACTGGAACCCGGCCAACAAGGCGACCGGCAACTACACCATCAAGGCAACGTTTACCGAAGCGAAGTACATGAACCTGAACAGTCACCCGCATCCGTACGGAATCATGATCGCCGGAAATGACCTCGGCACCGATCAGCAGAGCTTTCTGTACTGCGCGGCCTACGGCAACGGGAGTTTCATCGTTCGCGGGTTTGGCCCGGCTTCGTTCATGATGAACGGTGGTCGAGGGGCCGCAGCACCGTCTGTGAACAAGGCCGCCGGGCCGGGCGCGCCGGTGACGCAGGAAATCGCGTTGTCCGTCAAGGGCGACAAGGTCGAATGCGCGATCAATGGGACCGTTGTCGCGTCGTATGACAAGTCGGCGCTGGTGATGGCCGGGAAACTCAAGTCCACCGACGGCGTGTACGGCATCCGGTTCTCGCACAACACCGAAGCGACGGTGACCGGGTTGACGATGACCAAGCAGTAGCCGACGCAAGAGCGGGGGTCGGCGGCCCACACGTTCTCGGAATGCGATATTTCATCCGATTCGTTGTTGGAGTGTTTTTCGCCGCACCCCTCACAGCCCAGGCCCCGTCGTATGATCTGATCATCAGCGGCGGAACCGTGATCGATGGTAGCGGCTCGCCGGGCTTTCGCGCCGACGTCGGAATCGTCGGCGGCAGGATCGTGGCGGTATCGAGGTCGCCGCTCGCCCGCTCGTCGGCGCGACGGACCATCGATGCGACCGGCCTGATCGTCGCTCCCGGGTTCATCGACCTCCACGCGCATCTCGACCCCATCCTCGTGATGCCGGACGCGCAGAGTCACGTTCGACAGGGTGTGACGCTCGCGCTCGGTGGTCCTGATGGCGGCGGCCCTTTTCCGTTCGGTGCGTACCTGGACTCGGTGGGGGCCAGGCGGCTGGGGATGAACGTCGCGTTTCTCGCGGGACACAACACCATCCGCGAAAGGGTGATGGGGACCGAGAATCGCGCGCCAACTCGGGCGGAACTCGAGCGCATGAAGCGGATGGTCGCGCTGTCGATGGCCGAGGGTGCTTTCGGGCTCAGTACCGGCTTGCGCTACATCCCAGGATTCTATTCCACGATTGATGAAGTGGTGGCGCTGTCAGACGTCGCGGCGGACTCGGGCGGCATCTATACGTCGCATCTGCGCGAGGAGGGCCTTGGCCTGATCCAGGGTGTCGCTGAGGCGCTCGAGATCGGCCGCCGATCACGCATTCCAGTCATCCTCACCCATCACAAGGCGATTGGCCGTCTGATGTGGGGCAAGAGCGTACTCACGCTGGCGATGGTCGACTCTGCGCGGCGCGCGGGGACTGACGTCATGATGGATCAATATCCGTATACGGCAAGCTCCACCTCGCTCAACGTGCTCGTGCCGCCGTGGGCGCTGGCCGGCGGGACAGCGCAACTTCGGCAGCGTTTGGCCAACCCGGTGCTCAAGGACAGCATCACAAAGGAGGTCACCGAATATCTGCTCAACGATCGCGGGGGCGGCGATCTCAAGCGTGTCCAGTTTTCCCGGGTTCGCTGGGACTCGACGCTCAACGGCAAGACACTTTTCGACCTGGTGACTCGGCAAGGGCTCGAGCCGACGATCGCGAACGCGGCACCGGTCGTGCTTGAGGCGGTCCTCAAGGGCGGGGCGTCGATGATATTTCACGTCATCGACGAAGGTGACGTTCGCCGAATCATGGCGCACCCACAGACCATGATTGCCAGCGATGGGCGTCTCAACCGGATCGGTGACGCCGTCCCGCATCCGCGGGCGTACGGCACGTTTCCCCGCGTTCTTGGCAAATACGTCCGCGATGAGCACGTGCTGACTCTCGAGAACGCCGTGCAGAAGATGACGGGGATGCCCGCCGCGCGGCTCGGACTCAAGGATCACGGGTGCCTGAGGGTCGCTTGCATTGCGGACGTAACCATTTTCGACGCGGCGACGGTGCGCGACGTCGGGACGTTCGAGGATCCACATCACTATCCGGAGGGGATTCCGTATGTGATCGTGAACGGAACGCCGGTGATGGATGCGGGAACGTTCACCGACAACCGGCCTGGGGTCGTACTCCGGCGGCCGTCTGGCAAACTGCGCACCGCGAAGCGTTAGCGCGCGGCGGGTTCACCGAAAGATCTGCTCCTCCGTCTGACTCGCCGCTTCCATCTGCCGAACGACCATGTCGTGGTACACCGTACGAGCCCGCATCAGTTGCTCGTGCGTCCCCCGTTCGACGATGCGACCGTCCTCCATCAGCAGAATGAGATCAGCGCGACGGATGGTCGACAGCCGATGCGCGATGATGAACGTCGTACGACCGGCAAGAAGCTCAGCCATCGACGCCTGAATGAGCTGCTCGCTCTCGGTGTCGAGGTTGCTCGTCGCTTCATCGAGGATCAGAATCTGCGGTGAGGCGAGAATCGCCCTCGCGATCGCCAGCCGCTGTTGCTGACCCCCTGACAACTTGACCCCGCGCTCGCCCACGAACGTTTCGTAGCCGTCCGGCAGTTTGACGATGAACTCGTCGGCGTTCGCGCGCCGCGCCGCGTCCTCGACCTCGGCATCGGTGGCGTCGTGGCGTCCGTAGGCGATGTTGTCGCGCACCGACCCGTCAAAGAGAAAGACTTCCTGCTGGACGATCGCCAGCAAATCGCGGTAGGTGCGCAAGCGAAAATCGCGAATGTCCACGCCGTTGACGAGAATGCGCCCCTTGGTCGGGTCGTGGAAGCGCGCGACGAGGTCGGTGACGGTCGTCTTCCCCGCCCCGCTGCGCCCGACAAGCGCGACGACGGTGCCGCCCGGGACGGTGACATCGAAGTCGCGGACAACAGGGAGATCTTCGCGGTACTCGAACTCGACCGCGTCGAGCTGAACCTCGCGCACCACCAGCGGCGCGTCGCGGGCGCCAGGCCGGTCTGGCTTCTCGTTCTGCATCGCCAGGACCTCGAACACCCGCTCCATCGCGGCGAGCGAGCGCTGAAGCTCCGAAAAGGAATTGACGATGTTCCAGACCGGATTCATCAGCAAAAACGTGTACCACTGGAACGCCATGATGTCGCCGACGGAGGCGCGACCGACGACGTTGAGAAATCCGCCATACCAGACGATGACGACCGTCACACCAGCCTCGATCAAGCCCCACGAGGTCCACAGAATCAGCTCGCGGCGATGCGCGAACAGTTCCTTGCGGAGCACCGTGTGTCGTCCGCGCATGTAATCAAGAAGCTCGCGCGCCTCTCGCGTAAACGCTCGCACGACACGAATTCCCGAAAACGTCTCGCCGACGCGGCCGTCGATCACCTCGGCGTCCTTTCGAATGGCGCGGTAGATCGGCCGGATGCGGTGCGAGGCCGTAAAGCTGATCAGCATCGCGCCGGGAATGACCGTCATGGCCATCAACGCCAGCCGCCAGTTGAGTGCCATCAGGACGCCGATCCCGATGGCGAGCCGCACCACCGAGAGCAGCGGCGATATGATCGCCATCTGGAGCAGGCCGGTCGTCGTCTCGACGTCGCCGGTCAGGCGCGACAGAATGCCGCCGGTCTTCATGTCCCACAGCTTTGGGAGCGGCAAGTGGAGCAGCCGGTCAAACAGGGCGCGGCGCAGCGTCAGCAGCACTCGCGAGTTCAGCAGCCGCTGACGATAGTCCTTGAGCACGCGCAGCAAGCTCGTGGCGATCACCGCGCCGAGGAACACCGCGCCGGCGATGTTGAGGCGCACCAGGCGCGATGCAGGGTCCAGGGTCTTGTTGAGCAAAACCTTATCGATGATGTAACGCATGAACAGCGGTGAGACCATCTCGAGCCCCGCGGCCACAAGAGCCAGCCCGAACACGGTAGCGATCGAGTAGCGATGCGGTCGCAGCCAGCGGACATACTCGGCCAGATACGCGCGTCGCTGCCCCCGTCTCCACGGGAGGCGGCTCATCAGCGACGTGCGCGGCAGCGGCTCGGGCGCGGATGTCTTCGCGGCAGCGGCAGCGTCTACCTTGGCGTCGAGGCGTCGGTGCTTGTAGTCCTCGACGAAATCGCGATACCGTTGACGGGACGAGTGCTGAGTCACGGGCTTGACTCGCGCTGGGGACGCCGCGACAAGCGCCGCGTTAGCCCTCCGACGGCTGACATGCCGCGCTCAGCCACCAGGGTGGTATTCCCGCTCGGTGTGCCCTTTCAGCTGCGACGGATAGAAGTACACGTCCCGCAGATTGCCGGTGCTGTACCGCGCCGCCTGGTCGTTGAAGTGTTTTGCCCCCGAAACACCGTTCTCTCCGCCGGCTGAGACCGCCCGGGCGCGAACGCTGTCGCCGAACTCGACGACCGAAACGAAACTGTTGCCGCTCGCGCCATACCACTTCTTCGTGCCCGAATAGGCGCGCGCGCCGAACGATGCGAGCGATCCGAATTGCGACGACACAAATCCGACAGGAATACTCGGCCCAGCATCGTTGAACGGCTCCACGATGTCACCCGTGAGCCGCTGAAAGCGATTGATGTCGCCCCACGGAGTTTTCCAGCTGCCAAAGTCGCTCGCCAGTTTGTCCGACGCGCTCGCCAGTGCCTGGAGCCGGTCCGGAACAGCGCCACCACCACCGCGGCGTCCGCCACCGCCGCCGCCACCGGCTCCAGCGTAGAACACGGCCAACGACGTCGGGATTGAGTTCACAGCCCAGCGAAAATCCCACGACCGCAGCATCCCGATCTGCTCAGCGAGCTTGGCCTTGAGCGGATTCGAATCTGGGGCCGAGTCGTACGCCGCGACGAGGACGGGGATCATCTCGGCGAACGACGGCAAGTAGCTGTCGTACGCAGCGTCGAGCAACGTCTGCACCGTGAAGTCTTTCTTGTTCGGCAGCACCATCAGCGCGTGCTTTCCCCGGGGCGATTCACTGTTGCCCGTTTCCACGTAGGCTGGAAAGTCCGCCCGCTTCGGGCTGCTCGGCCCTGCCGCGGACCACGGCCAGTTGTTGGAGTTGTAGAGCCATCCGCTCGCCGGATTCAGCAGATTCGGTGTCTCGGCCACCGAGAGCAGCCCGTTCCACTCGGTCAACGGGTCGCCGCCGTCCACTGGCCTCGTCCAATCAAAGCGCGCGTCGCGTTTCGGAATGAAGTTGGCGTGGAAATACGCGATATCGCCATCGGCATCGGCGAAGATGGTGTTGTTCGACGAGTTGGTGTGGAGCTCCATCGTTTTTGCGAATTCCTTGTAGTTCGTCGCCTTGGTGCGGGTATACGACTGAGTGATCGCCTTCACGGGCTCCTGCATCAGCTTGACCGAAACCCACTTGCCGTTCAACTCACGAACGACCGGGCCATGGTGGGTTCGGTAGACCGTGAACTGCTTCGTGGCCATCCCCGATTCGGTCTTGTACGGTACGGCGATCGTGCTCACGACCATCGCGCGATCTTCGCTCCCGTAGTGGTAGAAGAACCGGTCGCCTTTCTGCGACACCGTCTCGAGGTACTCGTCGAGAATGTCCGCGCCGCTCGATGTGTGCATCCACCCGGCTCGACCGTTGAACCCCTGGTAGATGAAGAACTGCCCCCACGTCGCCGCGCCATACGCATTCAGGCCTTCGTCGCTCGTCATCTGCAGTTCGGAGCGGAAAAAGAACGACGTGTGCGGATTGATCAGCAACAGCGCGTGGTGTGACGCGCTGTTTGACGGCGCGATGGCAATTCCGTTCGACCCCGTCGGTTCCCTGTAGATGCCTGCCTCGGGGTCGAACGGCTCCGGCGTCGTTCCACCAGCAGGCTTTGTCGCCGGCTTTCCGTAGAACGCCTCGAGGCTACGGACGTTCACCTTCTCGATGTCGCCACCGATGCTCCCCTCGCTGAACGTGAGCGCCATCCATGGCTCGAAGCGCGTGATGACACGTGGCTTCACCGCCGGATGCTTGTAGAGGTAGTAGTTCAGTCCCTCTGCCCACGCGCTCATCAGCGCCTTCAGCCAGTCGGGACTTGCCGCGTACTTCGCCTTCATACTGTCCGGATCGATGAACAGCTTCATCCGGAGGTCCTGGTAGATCGCCGACTGCCCTTCGGCCTCGGCCAACCGACCCATTGAGTTCAGATAATTGGTCTCGACCCGGTTAAAGTCATCTTCGGCCTGGGCGTAGATCATTCCGAAGACCGCATCGGCATCGGTCTTGCCCCGGATGTGGGCAATGCCCCAGTCGTCGCGCACGATGGTGATGCCCTGCGCTCGCTTCTCCCACCTCGCGGCGTCCTGTGCCGGAGCGACCCGAGGGGCCAATGCCATGAACGCAAATGCGACTGCGGCGACGAGCTTGCTCATTTTCGATTCCTGCGGTGGGAAAGGCCGACGGGTGATCGTCCCAAATATGCGAAATCGGGGGGCCCGATTGCTACCGGTTAGTCGTTCCGGCGCTCGTCACGGCTCTTGAGCCAGACAAGAACGACCGTACCCAGGAGACTGTCGCCGCACCTCCCGATGTATCCGGCCGGAATGGCTTTCCCTTGGTGGACTTCCATCACCGCGATGTCCGCGAGCCGCCGGAAGCGGAACTCCTTCCACGCCTCCGCCATGTTGCGCCCTTCGTTGACGCCGTCGATGTAGAGAGCGCACACCTTGCCGGGTTCGGCCACACTCAGTATTGCCTGTTGCGGCGATGCGAACTGCATGATGGTCGTCGAGTCCATGACCCGGCCGATCCCCTGCCGCCGCCGTTGGTCGATCTCGTTGATGATTCCCTTGCGTATCAACTGGGCCCTGACCGCTACCGGATCAGCCGCCGTGATCCTGTCGACTACAAACGAGACGGCAACGGTATCGTGCACCGCGACCTCCACCACGCCCACGGCCGGCACTTTCACACCGCCAGGGACCCCGATCTGACGCGTTCCCGCCGGAACATTCGCGATTGTGAATCGGCCGTCTTCTCCGGTTAGCACCGCGACGGCTCCGTCCGTGACGACCCGCACCCGCGACATCGGCTGCCCCAACGCGTCGCGCACCTGGCCGTTGATTGTGCCAACCAACGTTGCCGATGACGCCAGCGACAGGTCGCGCCGCCGGACCTGTTCGTCGCTCGGCTGAATGTCGAGCAGCGCGGTCCCGCCCGAGTCGCGCGTCGCGAGGAGGCGAAACGCGGCGTCGATCGGCACGCCGCATAGTGCATAGGCGCCGGCGGAATTGGATCGCACCTCGCCGCTCGCTCGATGCTCGGTGACACCGGCGCTGAGATCGAAACTGAGCTCGACCCACCTGACCGCGATCGTCGCCCCGGCAAGCGGCGTCCTGTTTTGCGCATCGCGAATGGTGCCAAAGACGAAACCGCTGTCCCGTGGCGCGTTGCTCTCGCCACATGCGACTCGCCAGAGGGCGGCGAACGACGGGACCGACAGTCGCACGGTCTCACTGCCGTCGCGAAACGTCGTGCGCGTCGTCGCTCCCGAAAGGCCGACGGAATCGAGCACGTCGTGCAGCATCGTAAACGAGTAAGTCCCCGGAACGGCGACGTCAAAACTGAACCGGCCGCGCGCGTCGCTCGTCGCGGTCCGCGGGCTTCCTCCAAGAGTGATGAACGCTCCCTCCAGCGGAGCCCCGTGGAGGCTGTCGTACGCGATGCCATGAACGGTCACCACGCGGGCAGTCGATTGCCCCTGAGCAACCACGCCGGCCACAATCAGCCCGGCGACCACACCCACGACCGAAGAGCGAATGCGCCCGTTCGCCGCCGTAGGTCGAGCGGGTCCCACGACTACAGGCCGCGTCGCGTGTGGATCACCATCACGCCGCACGACGAAGTTCGCGAGTTGTACTTGGCCGGGGTCTCGGCCGAGGTGGCATACCACTCGACAGCTTCGATCTCCATCGCCTGGATGATATTCAGATCGAAGGGGCCGGCCGGTTGACCTGGGTTCATCAGCATGCGGTCGATGTAGACCCGGGCGTAGCACGCCCGCTTCATGCCCTCGGCCACTTCATACCGCTGGGGAACGTAGAACAGCCCCTCGCGCCGAAGACATTGAACGTCCCGGGTGTCACACCGTGAGTTCGGAGCGCGCCTTCCTTTGGCCCACCCCTGACCGCCGGAGCCATACATCACGTCGAGGCCCGGCATTTGCGCCATGATCGCCGCCAGCGTTCGCCCATTTTGCCGATCCAGTTCTGCCCGCGTGATGTAATGGCCGGACCCATGCGCCCTGTTCTCGTCGAATTCCGCAAGCCACGGGTCGCGCTGTCTTCCGCCGACCAGTACCGAATCGAGGATCGTGATGCGGCTGAGGTACACGGTGCTCTCAACGGTCTGATTCTCCACAAAGTCGAGCCGCGTATCAAGCACACCGTATCCGAGCCGGCGGACAAGAATCTGATGCTTGCCAGCGATGATGTCCTCGAGCCGGAACTGACCGTTGTCATTCGTGACGCCATGGAGCCCGAGCTGCGGTATCGACACTTCGGCATTCGCGAGCGGCAGGTGCGTCGAGTCGGTGAGGACCCGTCCCATGAACACGGCACCCCGTCCCTGCGCGGCGGCGAGGACGGGGAGCACCAGCAGGCCAAATCCCAAGATCAGTCTGCGACGCACAAATCCTCCCGGGTCCATCGCCACTTCAAAAGCCACGCTGGCGACAATGGCGCGGCCGCGATATGCACTTTCTTTCTCCCGAAGAACTTGTATTCTGCGCAGCGTACTTCGCAAGTTGTCGCCTGCGGTTTTGGCCGATTCCACCGGAACACGAGTGACGAACTCCTGGCTCACCCGAGTTGTACTTACGGCCGTCGCTGGCCTTTCAGCCGCGATGCACGGCGCGCGCGCTCAGGTTGCGTCGCCGCCGGTGACCGTACACGGCGTCGCGTACGACAGCCTGCACCACGCCCCGCTCAGCGGTGCGTTCATCGCGATTGTCGGCAGCGGGCGAACGGCGGTCAGCGACGAACGCGGGCTCTTCGTCTTCGACAGCGTTGCGCCTGGGACCTACACATTCGCGATGCAGCATGACGTGCTCGACTCGATCGGGCTGTCGGGCGCATCGGCGCGTGCCATCATCACCACCGGCCGTGACACGGTCACGATCGCGGTCCCGTCTTTCGGGGCGCTCTGGCACGCGGCTTGTCACACGCCGACGCCCCCGAGAGACAGCGCACTGGTCTTCGGAACCGTTCGCGGAATTGGTGGGCAGCGAGCAGCCGCCGGCGCCGCGGTCAGCGCAAGCTGGTTCGACGTTGGCTACGACAGGGCGAAGGGAATCACGCAGCAGCTGTGGCGGCTGGAGGTCAGCTCCGACTCGACCGGCGGCTATAGCCTGTGCGGGGTGCCGACGACGACGGGCGTTCGCCTTCGTGCCGCAACCGATTCTGCCGCCACGGGATTGATCGACTTGCCCCCACTGGGCGGCGCGCGCATCCAACGTTGGAACCTTGTGCTCGGACCGAAGTCCGATTCGACGACGCGTGGCGCGATCGCCGGTCTGGTGACCGGTAACGCGGGGACGGCGTTGCGCGACGCGCGCGTCGCGACCGAGGGCGTGCCAGAAGCGCGCACGGGGCTCGATGGCCGGTTCCTGCTGCGTGGCGTCCCCGTTGGAACGCAGCAGATCGAAGTGCGAGCAATCGGACTCGCACCTGTGGTCGCAACCGTCGATGTCGTTGCCGGTGCCACTGCCGAAGTCAACGTCCAGCTGACCAAGCTGACCGTGCTCGATTCGGTGCGGGTCACCGCGTCAACGGTCAGGCGGCGCCTCGTCACCGAGTTCGAAGAGCGACGGAAGTCCGGCTGGGGCGTGTACAGGGACTCGACGACGATCGCCAAGCACGGCACGCTGATGGCGGTCTTCGCAGAGATGCCGTCGGTCACGGTGCGGACAAGACGCGGCGGCGGTCCGATTATTTCATTGCCGTCGTCCACGGGAGCCGGATGCGTGGCCACGCTCTGGATTGACCGGATCAGGTCCAACCAGGCCGACCTCGCGGCCTACCGTCCGCAGGACATCGCGGCCGTCGAGGTCTACACCCGGTTCATGACCACTCCGCCAGAGTTCCAGGGCCGTGGCTGTGGATCGGTCGTTGTGTGGACCAAGCGCCTCTGGCCCTAGTCCAAGGCTAGTCCGCGCGCGCGACGAACAGCGTGTAGAAACCGCCGGACGTTGCGTGTGCTCTCGACTTGATCACATCGACGGTGAACCCGGCAGCCCGCAATGATTCTTCAAACGCCGGATCGGCTTGCGCCGACCAATATGCGAGCCGACCCTTGGGCCGGAGAGCGGCTGCCGCCATCTCGATCCCGACCCCTCGATACAGACGTGCGTTCCCGGCAGTTGTCAGCGCGTCCGCGCCGTTGTCGACATCGAGCATGATAGCGTCGAAGGCCCCCCTGCTTTTCACCAACACATCGGCGACGTCCTCGCGTCGCAACTCGACTCGGCTATCACTCAGAGCGCTCCCGGCAAGATTGTACTCAGCGTTCCGGTTCCACTCGATCACGCCAGGCACGAGTTCGGCGACGACCAGGCGCGCGTCGGCGCCGAGTGACCGCAGCGCCGCCGTGAGCGTGAAACCAAGTCCAAGCCCGCCGATGAGAACACGGGCACCCTTACTCTGCCGCAACGGGGCGCACACCAGTTCGGCGAGTTGATCTTCGGAGTGATGACGGCGCGACGACATCAGCTCCACGCTGCCGACACGAATGGTGTACGCGCCGTCGTGCCGGTACAGCGTGAGCACCGTACCGTCCGGGGCAATCGCCTCGCCGAGTCGCTCTGTTCTCTTCAAGTAACGATATTCCCCGACCCATCAGGCATCAACGACTCGGACGCCAGAGAGACGCGGGCATGATGCCTCTCTCGCCAAACTTTTCGCGGACACGATCCACCGTCTCGGCGATCGTGCGATCGCGATCCGTTTCGGCAAGCGGATCCCGGGCAGCCGCCGCCGCGAAGAGCGTGAGTTGATCGGCCTTCGGATCCTGCGCGAACGACGACAGCGCGACGCCGAGCAACCGCGCCGGCACGCGACGCGATGTGCGCAGCTTGGCAAAGAGTTGTCGAGCCACTCCCATGATGACGCGGTCAGACACCACGGCCTCGATCAGCGTGCGCTGTGCCGACCGATTGTTGAAATCCATGTCCCGGATGCGCACGGTGATCGTCCGCGCGGTGAGCCCGTCGGCGCGAAGATCGGTCGCGGCGCGAGTGACGAGCGCCAGCAGTTCGCGCTCGAGTTCCCGATCGTCGTTGAGATCGACGGGAAATGTTTCGTCGCGGCTGATGCTCTTTGAGTCGCCACCGGTTTCGACTGGGGCGTCGCTCACCCCCCGCACCCGGTCCCAGAGCCACTCGCCTTCCCTTTCGCCGAGCCACCGCACGAGGGTCGGCAGATCGTGCTTGAGGACATCGGGCACGGTGATCATTCCCAACTTGGCGAGCCGCTCCTGGAACTTCGGTCCGACCATTGGAAGTTCGGCGAGCGCAAACGTGCGCAGAAACTCGCCCTCACCACCGGGCTCCACAATGTGAACCCCGTTCGCGCCGAGCTTGGGCTTCGCGCGCTCGACCGCAAGCTTGGCGATCAACTTGTTCGTGCCTCCGCCAAGCGAGATCGTTAGCTCCGTTGCCCGATGCACCGCATCTCTGATCTTGTGCGCGGTGACGGCGAGCGGCTCGCCGTGATAGACGCCCTCGGTCCCGCCCATGTCGAGGTACCACTCGTCGATGCTGGCCCCTTCCACGACCGGTGCGAAGCGGCCGAGCACTTCGCGTATTTCACCGCTCTTCACCCCGCACGCTTTGCCAGGCACCGGAACGCACATGGCGTTCGGGCACAGCTTGAGCGCGCGCGCGATCGGCATCGCCGAGCGAACCCCGTACGCCCGGGTCTCGTACGACGCCGAGCAGACGACGCCTCGACTCTGGGCAGAGCCGCCGACGATCAGGAGCGGCGCCTTTCCCGCTCCTTCAGGGTCCACCATCCGCGCCACGGCCACGAAAAACGCGTCGGCGTCGGCGAGGAGGATGCGGCGAGGGAGCGGCATGCCGACGCAATCTAGGCCGCGACAACGGACGGCGGGATCGCGAATCGAACGCTCGTCCGCGCCCCTCGTCGCGGCGTGAGCGCGCCGGCTACTTCGCCACCACCAGGCTCCGGATCTGCTTCACCGCGTAATCGACCTTAATGTCAAAGGCCATCTTGCCCAGCTCAGCGGTCGATCGGCGGGCATCGCCACTGATCCCGTTGTTCACGCGCGGTACGTTTGGATCCCGAGCCTGCCCGCGCGGGAGAACCGGATCGCCGACGGCGGTCGGGATCAAATCGCGACGCACCCATAAGTCGCCGCCGAGGTACAGCATTTCGGAGGTGTCGGGAATACCGGCATGAGAACTGGTCGGATACCCGTTGGCCACGAGCCACTTGTCGAAATCGCCTTGGGCCTTCGCGTAGACCTCGTCGCAGAAGTAGACGTGGATTCCCTGCGCCGCATACTTGTCGTCGAGCTTCTTCGCGACGTCGCGATACGCCGCCGGCTGGCCGCCGCCGTGGTCGCCCATCAGAATGACGTTCTTGAAGCCGGTGGCGATTGCCTGCTCCGCGATTCGCTCGAGGACCACAGAAAGAATTTCGGGCGTAAGGCCAATCGTCCCGGGCAACGTCGCGCTCGCGTTGTTCGGCGTGTACGGCAAGACCGGCATCGCGATCGCGTTACCCAACTTGAGGGCGATTGCCTTGACCGTCGCCTTGCCCATCAGGGTGTGGCCACCGTTGACGTTCTGCGGGCCGCGCTGCTCAGTGCCCCCTGTATAGAAGAGCGCCGTGGTCTTGCCGTCGGCAATTGCCTGCTTCACCTCCGGCCATGTCATCATCTCGAACTCGACGAGCGGCTCCCTGGCTTGCGCGGTCGCAATCGTTTGCGTGGCGTCGGCAAGCGCCTGGGCAGCAGCTGGCGTTTGCGCGAGCGCGAACGTCGCGGGGAAGACGACAGGAATGACAAGTGCGGCAATGCGTTTCACGTTGGTACTCCGTTGGGGGGATAATCGGCCCAAATGTGTCGCCGCCGCCTCAGATGAACAACCCGCGGGCTCGGAATTGACCGACCGATGCTCGAGGAGCGACCATTCCCTGGTAACGTTGTGCACCCTCGACCGGTGAGTTCCATGGCTCCGTCGTTCCGAAAGCCGATCCCGAGCTTTCTGCTCATGTGGGTGCTGGGGCTCGTGAACCGCTGGTGCCTGCTCCTGGGGCTCCCGCTGCTTCGCGGCATTCCGTTCGTTCGCGATCTGCCGCTCGTTCGCGGGCATTTTCGCGTTCGCCGTTTTGATTTTCCGCCGGCCGATCGGGCTCGACTCGCGCAGGCCGTGAATCACCACACCGCCGCGTTTATCGGACCAAATCATCCGGAGTTCGGCCTCGACTGGATGATGGACAAGGAGATCTCGACATTTGTCGCGCCGCGCGTTGCGAGCTGGGCATCGCACGAGATCGTCGCGACGGCCCCGTGGTTCTGGCTACGGAACAATCTCATCTCCCACAACGGAGGTGAGGCCGCCATCGAGCATTCCGTGACGTGGGTTCGGCGCGGGTACGGCGTGCTTCTCCACCCCGAGGGAACGGTCCATTGGACCGCTGACACGGTCCATCCGCTTTTCAATGGCATCGCCGATATGGCGTGCGACGCGGCGCGGCGCGAAATGGCCGACAAGGGCGACCGCAGGGTGTACATCGTCCCGATCGTCTGGAAGTTGCAGCACGTTGGCGACGTCAGCGGTCGACTACACGCCGAAATGGCCCGGATCGAACGGCACCTGGCGTTGGACCGCGGTGACCCGTCCAACATCGCTGAACGGTTCCGGTCGCTTCAAGAAGGCGTGTTGAGAAAGCGGATGCTCGCGTTTGCCTTCGATCCCACTTCAGTCGACGGTCTCGACGTCTTTTCGCGCCAGGAGGCGTTTCGGCAGTGGTTGATCGACGACCTCGCGACGCGGTACGCGATCGAGTCGCACGATTCGATCGAGCGAACGATCACTCGGTTCAAGCGAGCCATCTCCGCCGAGCGGCGCCTGCTTCGTCACGATGAGTCCGACAGCGGCAGGGCGCGTCGCAACGCGCTTCGGCTCGATCACGACCGTGCCGAGGAGGCAGACCGTCTCGGAGGTTTCTCACGCGCGGTCTATGGCACGCCGCGGCTCAGTCAGGAGCAGGTCGGCGAATGCCTCAAGCGTCACCGCGCGACGCTGGTGACCGGTGGGCTTCGAAACACGATCCACAACTTTCTGCCCGTGCCGTTCGGCGCCCGCATCGCCCACGTGCGCGTCCCTGAACCAATCCTGGTGGATTTCTCGCGGGCTTCGGGCGATGGCGACGCGCGAAAAGCCTACGCCGTTGAGCTGATCGAGTTGGCGCGGGCCAGCATGCAAGAGGCGCTCGATTCAATCAACCGCGAGATCGCGCCAGACGTCGCCCAGTACAGTGTGGCGAATCCATTTTTCGGTCCGCTCCGAACCTAGCGGCGAAGCAAGCACTGCCGGCGGAAGTCAGTACGTCCTGGTCTGGGGATGAAACGTGCGCCAGCTGCGCCAGAATTCCTGCGATGCGTTGATCCGCGCTAGCGCACCCTGTTTCCCGTGCCCGTTCAGATCGTAGGCGGCCTGGCCCGCCACGAGCGAATCTCCGCGAAGCGTCACGGTCGCCTGCACATCGGGGCGGATGTACGCAAAGAAGCTGTTCCGATCCGGCGCAAGGATCAGCGCAATCGGCCGGCCGCCAACGGTGTCATTGATGACCGTCTCGCGGCGAAGACGGTTCCAGTCGTATGCCGCGCTCTCGCCATTGATCGCAATGCCGACCACCCATGCCTTGTCGTGCCATGAGACGGTGTCGGTCCCGGTGAGCGAGTTTCGACTGGCGCCAGTTTCGTAGTCGTACGAAGCTGCATAGCGCATCTTCAGGGCAGGGTCCGGCTGCATGATGAGCGACTTGGGGTGCAGCGCCAGCCACTGCGCCAGCGTGACCTGTTGGCTCTCCAGCTCAGCGAGCACTTTGCCCTTGCGAGGGCCGGCGATCGCGGCGCCTGTCGCCTGTCGCCACCAGCTGCCCGTGGTCGCATCCTCAAACATCGCGTTGAAGTGATCCATCCCGACGAGTCGAAAGTCCTCACCCTTGCCGTCGACGACCGGATCGAACACCCGACCCGTTCGGCAGACCGTACAAAACGTCACCATGACGGGCCTACCGGCGACGGTGTCGCGCACCTGGTGGTGATATCCGATAAACTGCACTGGATAGGCACGCGCTTCGCCGCCAAGCTCGATGCCGACGACGAGGCGGCCCATTTCCACTGTATTCCTGTCGGCAGGCTGCATGCTGAGCGACTTGGGCGCGAGGAAGATGTGGTCGGCCGCCAATACAAACCTCGTCGTGAAGGCGACGACCGCGACGACGGCCAGCGAGATTGGAACGAGCGCCCTTCGCCAACCGGACCCGCGCCACGCCGATGGCGCACCCGATACGATCAGCGCGCCGAAGAACCCGGAGTACAACCATCGCCACGAGTGTAGCCCGTAAGCGATGTCGATACTCCGCGCTCGCTGGCTGAATGGCATCGGCATGATGAAGTACACGCTCGCGATCTGGAACAGGATCAGCAGTCCCACTCCAACGTAGAAAAGACCTTTCTTCATGCCGGGAGCTTAGTGCACGAAGAGAACACCGGGAACCTTTCGGCCACCTGCGGATTATTGACGTGATCCAGGGCGCGGCGACGCACAGCCCGCTTTCACGACCCGATTTCTTCGTCCAGGCTCAGATGAGCTACGCCCCACCTTTACTGCCGGTCCGCAAAGGTCAGCCGCTGGTGACCGACCGTCGCGAGTTTATCCGTTGCGCCGCATGCGGCCTCGCCGGCATGGCGGCCCTCTCGCTCGCCGCGTGTGGCGGGGCCGACGCGGCCACGGCCCCGAAAGACAAACCGACGGTGGTCATCAAGACGGACACCTCCAGCGTTACCCCCACGGGTGATCCGAAGTTTGAAGTTTCGGGAAGCCAGGTAAAAGTGTTTCTGTCACGTATCCCGGACCTCGACGCGATCCCTTCGTTCCTCCTCATCGGACCGGCCAGCACGATCGTACTGCACACCGGGCCCACCGAGTACGACGCGTTCAGTGCCGTCTGCACGCACGCGGGCTGCCTCGTCAACGGATTCTCGTCGGCCAACCATATGGTCTGCCCGTGCCACGGCTCCGAGTTCGACCTTTCCGGGAATGCGGTGGCCGGGCCCGCTCCCTCAGCCCTGACGAGGTTCACCGTGGTGTTCGACGCGACCGTGAAAACGCTGATCGTCAATCGTTCGGTTTGACCAGCGGACGTTCCGCCGGCGGCTGACCGAAGCGCACCTTCGCCCGCTCCCGCGCCTTCCTCGCTTCTGCCTCACGGTTCCGCGGGGGCGCGGCCGTGTTAATCGAAAAGATCAGGCGATGCGCGCACGCGGTGACTTCATCCACGGCGTGGTTGAACGCTGCTTCGTTGGCGCGCGACGGACTGTTCATCCCGCTCAACTTGCGGACGAATTGCAGCGCCGACGCCCGAATTTCGTCGTTCGTCGCCGGCGGTTCGAAGTTTGCGAGCGTCTTGATGTTCCGGCACATGGGGCATCTCCTGTTTGGCCTTGACGCGAGACTATAGCAGCGTCCGGCTGCAACGCGAAAGGTCACTCCGCGAACGGTCCCGCGGCGTCAGGACCGAGCCGGCCGACTGGCGTTCGCCTTTGCGTACTTGCATTCGTCCTTCAGCACACACACTTCGCATTGAGGCGACGTCGCCTTGCAGACCTCCTGGCCATGCCGGCGCGTCAGCAAGTGCGCGTCGATCAGCCAGTCGAAGTCGGCGACGAGTTCCGACCCTGTCGCCGCCCGCACGCTTCGGTACATCGTCGCATAGTTCTTGTGCTGCACCCCGTATCCGACGCGGCACAGCGTCCGCGCCCCGTTCGAGTCGAGCGCGAGGACCTGCCGCGCCCGCATCAGCAACAGGATTCGCTCGGCGCCCGGCTCGCCGATGCCATGGAACTTCCTCAGCGCGCGCATCGACTCGCGGAGTGGGCGCGTGAGAACCGAATCGAGCGATCCGGCAAATGCGTCGATCACGTACGCCGCTGCATCGTGCATGTGCCGAGCCCGGTCCTCAACGGCCACGGCTCCACCAATTGCCGCGATCTCGCTCAGCACCGCTGGATCGGCCTTGATGATTGCCTGAGGCGTGAGGCCGACTCGCGTCCGAAGCGCCTCGAAGGCGCGAGCCCGCCGCTCGTCGGTCGCGAGGTAGGCGACTGTTTCCCAGAGCACGAGCTCGAACGCCGTCACCGCCGGCGGAGGCACGGACCGCCCGTACGCCTTCCGCAATCGAGCGACGATTCGGTGGAGCTTGGCCGGGGTTCCCCTCGAGACGCGTGCCATCAACTCGCGAGCGGTGCCCGACTCGTATCCGGAAATGCAAACGCGAGCCCGGCGGCCGCGAGATAAAACGCCGACGTGAGCAACAGAGCCGACGCGATGCCGATCGCGGGGAGTGCCGCGAGCAGGCCGATGACATAGGGTGCGAGCGCGCCGAGCAAACGACCGGAGTTGTAGCCCAGTCCCTGCCCGCTCGCGCGCACCGCCGTCGGGAACAGTTCGGAAAGGAACGGACCGATCATGCTCCAGTACGCGTGCCCGAGAAAGCCGAGCACGGGGCTGAGCATGAGCAACACCAACGGGCTGTGGACCATCTGTCCGTACACCGGCACGAGCAGCGCCGCGGCGACGAGGAAGAAGGCGAACACACGTCGCCGGCCAAACCGATCGGCAAGCGGACCGAAAGACAGATAGCCAATGAATGCCCCAATCTGAAGCGGAATGAGATACGCCGTCGATTTCACGACGGTCATCCCGGCCCCGCCTTTCTCGATCGGTGAGGCGAGAAGATTTGGCAGCCAGAAGAACAGCCCCCAGTACGCGAACTGCAGCAAACCGGTGAGCAGGCACGCAAGCAGCGTGCGCCGTCGCAGCAGCGGCCCGAAGAGCACGCGGTACGGGTGGGTCCGCATCGGAGTTGACGCTTTGCTCGCCTTCCATAGCTCTGGCTCGGGCACGCTTCGGTTAACCCAGAGAATCAGAATCGACGGCAGCGCCCCGATCGCGAACAGCCAACGCCATCCGTTGTCGCCCAGCGGAAGGACGTCGAGCGTGAGACCGGCCAGGCCCGCGGCGAGAATGGCGCCGACTGCCCACATCGATTGCATCAAGCTCGTCGCCTTGTTCCGATGCTCCTGTGGCACGGTCTCGCTCACGAGCACGGCGCCCGAGGCCCACTCACCGCCCATTCCCAGCCCGAGCAATGTTCGCCAGATCGCGAGCTGCACGACACTTTGCGATGTCGCGGCGCCGAGCGAGCAAATCGAGAATATGGCGATCGTCATGTTCAGCGACCGCACTCGACCGACGCGGTCGGCGATCACGCCGAAGGCCAGTCCACCGACCGCCGCACTCACCAGCGTGAGTGTTCCGAGGAGCCCCGCCGTGGCGTCGCCGAATCCGAAGTACGTCTTGAGCCGGCCGATGGCGAGAACGTAGATCAGAAAATCCATCGCATCGAACATCCAGCCGAGCATGGCGGCGAGAAGGGCGCGGCGTTGGATTGGAGTGAGCGTCTTGAGCCAGGACACAGTGCCTCGGGCAGGGAGAGCCAAATGGTACGCGTTGAGGGGCCGGCTCAGCTACCCCAATTGCAGCCTCTCCTTCCCCCGCAACATCCGGCACCCCAGATTTTCGCGGATCCTGCCTGCCCACCACATCACGTCGAAGGAGTCCGGCCGTGAAGAGTCTTCGCTCGCCCCTCGCGCGTACCCTCGCTCTCTCCGCTTTGTACGCCGCGCTCCTGGCCCCACGTGTCGAGGCCCAGCAGACGGGCGCCGTCGAGCCGAACAAGAAGCGCGCGATCACCATCGATGACTACGCCCGCTGGCGCAATATCAATGCCGCCCAACTCTCGGGCGACGGCAAGTGGGTTGCCTACGGCCTGAGCTTCACCAACGTCGCGACGACGGACGCCAAACCCGTCCTCCACATCCTCAACGTCGACAATAATCAGGACGTCGCGGTGCCAGACGGATCGAACGCGCAATTCTCCGCAGACTCACGGTGGGTGGTCTACCAGGTCGATCCACCAGCAACAGGTCGCGGCGGCGGGCGTGGTCGGGGTGGCGCCGGCGCACCTGCCGCGCCCGGTGCACCGCCCACGGTCGGTCAGGACAGCACCAGCGGCCGGGGCCGTGGCAACGCGACGCCGACTCCCCCGCGACGGACCGAGCTGCGCGAGCTCGCGACCGGAAAGGTCCAGGCATGGCAGGACATCTCATCCGCGAATTTTTCACCCACGGCTACGCATCTCTTGTTGCGTCGCACGGCGGGCGCTGGAGCCGGCGGCGGTGGGCGCGGCGCCGGCGGTCCTGGCGGACCAGGCGGTGGTGGTGCTGGTGGCGGTGCAGCTGCGGCCGGTGGCGGCGTGCAAACGAACGCTCCCCGCGGAACGGATGCCCTCCTCCACGACCTCGCGACCGGCCGCACCCAGTTCCTTGGCTCGGTTGGCGATGCCTCCTTCAATAGAAAGGGTGAGCTCCTCGCCTACACCGTCGATGCGGCGGTTCGTGACGGCAACGGGCTATTCGTGATCGATCTCCAGGCGGGTCGAACCAACGTGATCGACAACGCTGCGCGCAGCTATAACCGAATGACCTGGAACGACGACGGCACCGGCATCGCCGTCCTCAAGGGCAACGAAGTGCCCCGGATGCGCGAGCGCGACAACGTGCTCGTCGTCTACCCCAACGTTCGCGCCGCATTCGGCGCGGGACCAGAGCCCACGCCGGCGATCCTCGACCCGACCGCAGCAGGGTTTCCGAAGGGATTCGTGATCAGCGATCGCGCCACGCTCACCTTTAGCGACGACAATAATCGCGTCTTCCTTGGCGTCATTCCGCAGACCTCCGCCCCCGATACGTCGAGGCGGCGCAGCGCGGACTCGGTCGCCGACGTCGACGTCTGGCGCGCGCAGGACGAACGCGTACAGTCGCTCCAGATGGCGCGAGCTGACGGGGACCGCAACTTCACCTTCCGCGAGGCGTTCGATCTCACCACCGGCAAGTACGTCGCCTTGAGCGATTCGACGTTGAAAGAAGTGGAGGTCGGCGCCGATGGTCGCTGGGCCGTCGGTCGCGATACCCGCGGTCACATATCAGACTATGAACGGCCCCAAGCCGATCTCTACCGTGTCAACACGGCGACGGGCGAGCGCACCGTGATGCTCAAGGGCCAGCTCATCGGCCAGAACGTCTTTGGTATCTCACCGAACGGCAAGCACTATCTGTACTGGAAGGACAACAAGTATCAGGACTACAACCTCGATGCGATGACGACAAAGACCCTTGGTCTTCCGTCAACGCCGAGCTTCATCGACACCGACTTCGACCATCCCGGGCCAAAACCATCGTTCGGCGTCGCCGGGTACTCCAAGGACGGGAACGGTATCATCGTCGAGCACCGCTACGATCTGTGGCTGCTCCCGCTCGACGGCACGGCGCCCAAGGCCATCACCAACGGCGTTGGCGCCAAGCAGGAGATCAAGTTTCTCCCGGCACGCACCGAACAGCCTGACCCGATGGCGACGCGGACCGCGCGGGACGCCAGGACGTACGATCTGACCAAGCCGATCACCCTCTCCGCGTACGGCGAGTGGACGAAGAAAGCCGGCTTCTATCAACTGGCCGAAGGCAAGGTGACTGAATTGGTGTATGAAGACGCATCGTTCAGTACGCCGGTGAAGGCGGCCAAGGCCGATCGCTTCATGCTCACTCGGCAAACGTTCGCCGAGTTCCCTGACCTGCGGATCTCGGGCCCGGGGTTCAAGGATGCAAAGAAGATCACCGACGCGAACCCGCAGCAGGCGGAGTTTCTCTGGGGCCATCGCGTGTTGTTCGACTACAAGATCAAGGATGGCACGCATCTGCAGGGGATTCTCGCGCTGCCAGACGACTACAAAACTGGCGAGAAGCGTCCGATGATCGTCACCTTCTACGAGAAGAACTCGCAGAACATGAATCGGTACTCGCCCCCGTCGCTGCTGACCGGGATGGGCGCATCGCCAATGGAGGCCGTGACGCGAGGCTACGTCACGATGCTGCCCGACATCTACTTCCATACCGGCTCGTCGCACAGCGACATGCTAGAAGCGGTCGAGGCGGCGACGAAGAAGGTGATCGAGTTGGGCTATGTCGATCCCAAGCATATCGGACTCAATGGCCATAGCTACGGCGGCGAGGGCGCGGGATTCATCGCCACCCGATCACGGATGTTCGCGGCCGTCGGGGTGGGCGCCGGCGTGTCGGACCTGTTCAGTGACTTCGCCCAGAGCTGGGGCTGGTCGTATCAGAACACGGCCGGCGCATCGGGGCAGAACGGTCTCGACTATTACCTGTACGGCCAGGGCCGCTGGGGCTTCTCGCCGTGGGACAAGCCCGAGGTATTCCACTTCGAGTCGTCGCTGACCCACGTGCCCGAGGCGACGGCGGCGATCCTCATCATGCACGGCACCGCCGATCCGACGGTCTCATTTATCGAGGGTCTCAATTTCTACACCGCGCTCCGCTACAACAAGAAGGATGCGACGCTGCTCGCGTACCTCAACGAGCCCCACGGGCTCCGAGGGCTGGCGAACCGGAGGGATCTGACGATTCGGTACTTCCAGTTCATGGATCACCATCTGAAGGGGGCGCCGGCGCCAAAGTGGATGACGGACGGCGTGCCGTTCCTGGTAAAGGAAGCGGTCGGGGTGAAGGAGCCGAAGTAGAGCCGCAGGTGTGGTACAAAACGGGCCAGTCGGCGACCGCCGACTGGCCCGTTTGTTAACACTTTGCCCGTTCAAGAGTCTCCTATCGAATTCGATCGTCCTGCTGCCCTGCGACCATGGTAATTTGCGTCACAGTGCCGCCAGTGACAGTCACCAGATGTTCGTCAGTCCCCCAATCATGGAGAACGCACAGTGAAGACATCACGCTACCTGCCCGCAGTCGTCGCTGCCGTCGTCGTTGCCTTTGGTCTTTCCGCTTGCGGGGACAGTCCGACTGCGA
>Ga0315281_10000980_pt1 | contig 41275 bp, 57 predicted proteins | sample YL17G07_0_MG_FD_204540 | JGI IMG/M metagenome (GOLD analysis project Ga0315281, IMG submission 204540) | Sediment microbial communities from Yellowstone Lake, YNP, Wyoming, USA - YL17G07_0 | ecosystem: Environmental > Aquatic > Freshwater > Lake > Sediment | place: USA: Wyoming | collected...
GCAAATCGGGGAATCCATTGATTATACTGGAGCCGCACGGGGATTTGAACCCCGGACCTGCTGATTACGAATTAGGATAAAATGAATTTATTTATGAAGTGTAAGCACGCTCGTAGAATGAGATAAAGATGCACGTAAAATGAGATAAGAGGATTGGAAAGGCAGGAAAGACATGCTTCTGCGGTGACATGACCCCTTTATATCGGGTAGCCGCAGCCGAAAAGCCCTTCCTAATGAGTTGTTTCACCACCAAAATAAGACGGCTGTCCCGGTTAGAATCCCTCCATTTGATAGTTCGGACGGTTCACATCTGGTAGGGGCTCCATTCTCAATAAGGCCCCTGATCCTGGGCATCCATTCTCAATAAGACAGAGAATCCCCCAATCGAGATGACCATAGGCAAATGAAGGGGACTGAGGCGTGCTCAGCCCCCTTCCCCACCCCGTGATCCTACCCCTTAACCGGCTCCTCAGATAAAGAATAATTGCTGATAAGGAGCTCTTTGGCCAACTTGCAGCGCTGGCCGGTCCTCGCGCCGGCGGTATAAGTAGTAGAAACTGCCTGCATTTGATAGCCAGCAAAGAGGTTGCGGATCTCCGGGGTGTCGTTGATGCTCAGTAAGAACTTGCCCTGAATCCCTCCCAGAATCTCTTTAAGGCTGGAGAAGTCTTCAGGGGTGAAAATGCCCGCGCCATAGTCCTTCTCGTGGCCCCAATACGGCGGGTCCAGGTAGAAGAAGGTCTGCGGGGTGTCATAGCGCCTAACACATTCATCATAGGACAGGTGCTCAATTACCGCACTTTCTAAGCGTTTATGAATATCATCAATTAATGCAATGATGGCAGGGCCCCCTAAGGGTTTGTTTTTGCTAAGTTTTGATACGGTAAAACTGCACCCTCCAGCCGCAGAACCAGGCGGGGTGATGGAGCATCGCAAGAGATAATAATAACGTGCCGCCCGCTGGATATCGGTGAGGTTTTGGGGTTTGCTGTTCTTCAGCCGGGCGTACTCTTCCCGGCTCCTGAGGTTCCACCGCACCTGTTTGATAAACTCCTCCGGATGCATCTGGATGATCCGGAAGAGGTTGACCAACTCCCCGTTGATGTCGTTGAGCACCTCGCAAGGACTCGGCGCTTTGGCCAGGAGCACGGTGGCCGAGCCGGCGAACGGCTCACAGTAAACCCGGTGCTCCGGGATCAGGGAGAGGATGGTTTTGGTGAGCAGCCTTTTGCCGCCCAGGTAAGGCACCAGTTTGGACATAACTACTTCCCCCAGCCATAATGATTGCTTCCCAGCCCACCCTCCGTGTGGTTCTGCCCTCCTTTCCGTTGGATTAACGGGAGGGTCACTCCTCCCAACCTACCGCCCGCACCGTTTGATTGGGGGTGTTTTCATTGTTGAGATAAATCTTGTTGCCGTCCAGCAGGTGGCACTCGAAGGGCACCGCCCCCCGCAAGCTCTGAAAATCGCTGGCGGGCGGGGCGGCGTGCACCACCAGGGCGGCATTGACGCCGTCGTAGGAGATTCCCAGCTTGAGGATCGCGCCTGCGGTGGCGGCGGCGTTTCCCAGGAGTCGCCGGGCCGTTGGCGGCACCCTCAGTCCCAGGTCCGCGGCGGTGTAGCCATTGATGGCCCCGGCCACGATCTCGATAAAGGTGTTCCAGGCGACCTGGTTGCCGGCCTTGGTAAACCGCACGATATTGGAGCCGGCGTTGTTGAGGATCATCCCCAGGTAGCGGAAGTTGATATTGGGCAGCACGATGAACCAGTCACCCTGGGTCAGGGTCAGGGCCGCGCCCGAATAGGTGATGGTGCCGCCGGTGCCGTTGTCGTTGTTGTTGGCGGTGATGGTCCGGATCAGCCCCTTGGAGGCCCCGGAGAGCACCAGCAGCTTGGCGTTGGCCAGCTCATCGGTGATGAAGCCATAACCGATATCCCCCGTGTTGCCATTATTGCGCAGGGTTATGACCTGGCTCACCTGGCTGGAGAACCGCATCACCGGCATAGCCTTGAGGCTGAAGGTGGTATCCGGGGCCGCGGCGATGGCATAGACGCAGTACCACTGGCTGGCCTTCTCGCTGCCCCAGAGGTTGCTGGGGGTGTCGAAATCCATCACCGCGTCGGCGCTCATCTCCCGGTACTTGCTGTCCGCCAGGCCGCCGTCCACGAACAACCCCCGGTGCAGGGGCGAGGGAAAGCCGCAGAGCATCACCCGGGCTTTGCAATCGGCGGTGGCCGGGATCTTCACCTGGGTGGCGTCCACCCACATCAGGTCGGGGCAATAGGCCAGCTCGGCCAGCTCCACCACCGCCCCTTCCACTTTCTCAAAATCGCCCTTCAGGATCACCTGGCGGCCGGTGCCGCTGCCCCATTTCGATTGCGGAACGTGAATGAGACCCATATCCTACCTCCTTATTTTACCCCTGCCCGGCCCGGAAACGCCCCATCCTGGCCCTCTCAGAGGCTCAGTGCTAATAAACGTAAGCCCGGTAGCTCCAGTTGGGATCGCCGGGACCGGCCTGGTCGATGGCGTAGCAGTCGTAATCCGTCCCTGCGCCATCCACCGTCCAGGCCACCGGATAAGCCACCTGGCGCATCAGCCGCAGGGCCACCCGGCGCCGATCCAGGCTGACTTGCTTGCCGAAGCACCTGAATTCCGTCTGGTCGAAGCCGTGGAAATCAGAGCTGATGGCCACGTCGTCGCCCAACTCCAGGCGCACCCCTTCCAACCAGGTCTCCAGTTCGACGTTCTCCTGGGCGGCGCTCAATCGGAACAAGAGCCGCGCGGCCAAAAGGGCCGCCAGTTGCGGGTCCTCGGTGATCACCGGGCTGCCGTATCTGAGGTCGATATCTGCCGGCAGTTCCCCCAACTCATCTATCAAGGCCTGGTTTTTCTCCTCGGCGTATTTGCTGTTGTCCCGGTCATAGTCGCCATAGGTCACCCGGACCAGGTTTTTCAGGTCCCGCAGCTCGTATGAAACGCTGAGGCTCCGGATGGCAGAGGCCTGGAGAATGGCCAGGTTCTCCAGGAGCACGAAGGCCAGCAGCTTGTCGAACCAGGCCCAGGAGCCGCTGCGCTTGGCGTAGTCCAGGGCGCAGCTCAGCATCAGCACCAGCCCTTCCAAACTGCCCATCTGCCGCAACATCAGGTAGTTGGGCACATACTCCCAGATGTCCGCGTCCTCCACATAGGAGAAGGGAATGTAGTCGGCATTGAGCATATTGGGCTTTCCATCGCCGGCCAGGGCAAAGAACTGTGCCAGCATGGCGTCGAAGTGGGCGGCGTCCTCCGCCGTGGCCGGAAAGACCCACACCTGGCCGCTTCGGCCGGCCACTGCCAGCCCGAAAGCCCGGCCCACCAAAGCGTTCATCCAGGCGTAATGATAGTCGCTCTTATAGAGATAACCCCCGAACTCGCCGCTCTGCCGGTTCAGCCTGAGGTCATCCAGGATGCGCCGAGCCCAGGTCTGGGCCGTGGCGTTGCCGTTGCGCAGGTAGATGTAGAGGCAGCCCAGGGCCAGACTTGCTCCCACCCCCGGATCATAATAGCCATAGACAAAACCATAATCCGAAAACCACACCGGGAATTTCCAGCCTGACCCGTCCACCGCGCCATAAGCATCGATCCACGTTAGCCAGTTTTCCAGGAGATCCCAGGCAGCCGCGTCGTTGCTGCTGAAAAAATACTCCGCCAGGCGATAGAAGGCCCAGTACTGCCCCAGGCCGTGGCCCGCCTCCGGGTAGGAGCTGCCGTTCACGTTCCCCTGGACGATGTCCCAGGCATTTTCATATTCGGCGCCGGGTAATATCCGGCGTTCGTAGCAAAAGTAGTCCAGATCGAAGTTGACACTGCCCCCGGGACCGATGGTGAGCTGCGTGGTGTTAGTGATTCCGGTGCCGATGGTGAAGGCATTGTTGCCCTGATAGGTACCGTCCTTGATCCGGTGGATGAGGGAATTGGCCGGGTCGATGATCCAGGCGATCATGTGCCAGCTGCCATCAAGGACACCAGTGATGTCAGAGTAAAAGTCTCCGGCTGAGGTGGTGATCTTGAGCTGCAAGTCCTGGACACCTGCGGTCTTGGTCTGAATCGCCCAGCCGTTAGCCCCCATTTTGTTCATGAGTTGCACGTAGTCGGCAGTTTGAACAGCTCCTTTGCAAATCAGGATGAGGGTGAAAGGATTGCTGCCAGGAACCAGGTTAGCGTTGCTGGCTCGGGTCAGGGAATAGGTGTTGTTCAAGCGAACCGCGGTGTTCCCTGGTTGGCAGATTCCGGTTACGTAGGTGGGGGTGCCTGTTAGGGTGTAACCATTGCCGCTGGAATCGATCAGGGAGTCATTAAATAAGTAACGGACGCTTCGTAATCCGTAGTTACGGTATTTAAGCCACCAGGAGAAGCGGGTGAAGTCCTCCTCGCCGCACAAGGGGATGGCCTCGATGTCGTTTCTGGTGTGCACCGGCAGGATGGGCCCCTTGATGCCCCCGTAACGGCTGTTGAAGCCGTCCTGGGCGTCCCGGTGCAGGTACAGATAGTTGGCCGCCAGGTCCAGCCGGTTCATCAGGTACGGGGCCAGGGGGTGGGCGTAGTGCACCAGGGTCGGGCCCCGCCAGGAATTCTGGCCGTAAGGCTCCAGGGAGATGGCCTGCCGGGGGGCGTAAGGGTAGGCGTCGCCGGCCGTGAGATCGAGGCCCACGTCGTCCAACCACCAGGCCGGAGGCTGCTCCAGGTCCTGGTTGATCTCCGGATACTTGAACTCCAGCAGCCGCAGCCGCGCCGCCCCGGTGAAGCGCACCGGGTCGTTGAATTTCACGTCCGTGATATGAAAGGTGGCGTCTGCCGGCGGGGAACTGCCTACGCCGATATCCACCACCTGGAGGGGGTGGGTGATGGGAAAACTGCCCGATTCCAACAGCATGTCGGCGAAATTCACCGTCACCCGGTTCCACTGCTGCACGTTCACTACGGTGTCCTTATAAAAATAGCTGCCGTTGGCGTCCTTCACCTTGGTGCGGATGGTGATCGTGCTCACCCCATTGAGGATGGGATAAATCAGGTAATTGACGTTGGTCTTGCCGGTGGAGTTGACCTCCGCGGTATTGATCCCGGTCCACACGCCCCAGGCGGTGACACCTGCGGGCGTCTGCGTCTCCACCCTCAACTGGGTGTAGTAGGTATCCCCCTCAACGGTTTCCTCCACCTCCCGGTCCGTGAAGATTAAGTCAGCCTCGGGTCCAGAAGTTGAGTACCAGGCCCACCACCCCCCCCGCCGCCGGTCCCGGTCGTCCACGATATTGTCGATGCGCTTGAACTGGCTGAAATCAATTTCGAACTGGGTGAGGTCGGTGTAGCGGTCAGGGAGGCCGTGCACGTAAGTGTGCGCCGCCCCCCATTCGTCCGCGTCCCCCGGCGCCGAGTCGTTCAGGGTCACCAGCAGCCGCCGGGGATGCACTTCGGGGTCGCCCGCCATGAAGGTCCAGTAATCCCCGGCTACGAAGTCGTTGCCGCTCCCCGCCTCCCAGTAGACCTCCAGGTCATTCCCGAGGGAGGTGGGCTGCTCCCGGCCGCTGGTCTTGCAACCCGTGGTGTGCCAGGTAATCCCGCCGTCATCGGACCATTTAAAAGTGGCGGTGCCGATCTCCCCGGTGGTCTCAGCCCAGACCACGTAGCGGATGCGGTTGGAGCCGGAGTAGATGCCCTTGAGGACCATCGTGGCGCTGCCGCCGCTGCTGATCTTGCAGATATTGTGGACCTGGTTGGCGGCGCCCGGGCCCCGGAGCTTGAGGCGCACCTGGCTCATGTCCGCCAGGGGACTTTGCGCCAGGCTCCAGTTCATGCCGTAGCCCCACCAGGCGGTGAAGCCGGTGGTGCTGTAGTCCTTCAGTAGGACCCGCAGCGCCCGGGGGCCCTGGGCTGCGGCCTGCATGGTGATCTCGCCCTGGTCGTCGTCTCCGGGGTAGAGCTCGATGGCGAACTTCTCAAAGCCCGCCGCCCCCAGGGTGGAGTCCCGGTACAGCAGGAAGGAGCCGGCGTTCCACTGGCTGCGCTCGAAGTCGTCCATCACCAGGGGAGAGGTGCGGCTCGCCTCATAAGGATAGAACCGGTCCCAGAGAAAGGAGACCAGGGCGGCATAGTCCCGTCCCCGCTCCCGCCCGGCGAAATGCAGCGCAGCCATCAGGTCCAGCACCCGGTCCACCGCGAAATCATAGGTGTAATCGGCCCGATCCCGCCAGGCGGGCCGGACGCAGGGATAGTTGTTCAGGGCCTGATATTTACTGCCCTGCACCCCGGTATAGTAGAGATAATAAAGCTGCACCACGGTGCCCGGCGCCAGGGGCGTCCCCAGGGTGACCGTGGTCCGGGCGCCGCTGTTGGCGAAACTGCCGCCGGTGTAATAATTGGTGAGGTCGCCGGACTCCGGCTCCGCCCAGAAGCCGTTCCAGGGGAACACCGTGGTGTAGAGCCACACCCCTCGGAGATAGGCCACCTGGCCACCGCCCGGCAGCGGGGTTTGGATGTAGACCTTACCGTCCGCGGCCACCGCGGTGCTCAGATTCGCGCCGCTCCAGTTCCCGGCCACCAGTTCCATGAGGGCCGCGCCCCCCTGGTTGTCATGGACCCAGTTGAACTGGCTCCCCTTGGCCCATTGCACGTAAGGCATCAGGCGTCTTCCCCCATGTAGGCCCTGATCTTGACCTCCCCGCAATCCACCCAGAAATCATACAGGCATCGGGAGACGATCTCCCGGATGGCCCGGCCCGCCTCCAGGTTCTCGAAACAAATGCCGATGTGGTAGAACAAGGTGTCGCTGCGGGCCAGGGTGAAGGCGTCCCGGTTGAGGTAGTCCGCCAGGCCCACCTCCGCCAGGATGTCCTCGATGATGTCCACCGGGTGAGTGGTGTCGTCCTTCACCACCCGGGCCTCCACGTTGCCAGCCCCGCCCTTCACCTGGATCTCGCCGGTCTCGGTGGAATAAACCACCCCCTGGCGGGTGTCGTCGTCCTGGACCCACACCGAGGTTATGGCCTGGAACGGGGCCCCGGCTATCCGGTAGTGCATCACCTTGGCGGAGGCATAGATGAGCCACTGGTCCCCGGCCACGATATCGGTCCCCGGGGCGCTCTCCCAATAAATCTCCAGGCCGTTTTCCAACTGCACCGGGGAGCCTATGCCCACGGTGGTAAGTCCCGTCTTCTCCCAGGTCTGGCCGCCGTCCTTGGACCACTTGAAGGTGGCCGTGCCGATTTCGCCGGTGGTCTCAGCCTGCACCAGGTAGTCGCGGTCTTCGTTGCCGGAATATTTCTCTTCATCCACCACGTGCAGGGCGGCTACGCCGCTGCCGGTCTTAGTCACCTCGCAGGCGGCCTCGGTGGTGCCGGTGCTCTCCGCCTTGGCCCGGAAATAACCCCGCATGAACGGCTTCTTGGCGCCGTCCGGATCCGGCGCGCCGATCTTGTGCTCCAGCATCTGGCGCACGAAGTCCACGGTCTCCAGGTGGGCCAGGTGCGCCTCGTCCCAGGCATGGCTCATCTCCGAGATTTTGTCCAGCTGGCCGATGTAGACCAACTGCCATTCCACCGTGCCGTCAGGCAACTCGAAGCCGTGATAGAGTTTAAGATATTTCTTGTACCAGGGAATGGCCCGGAGATAGAAGTTGCCGCCCCCCGGCACCCACTGGCGGCTGCGGTTGTCCATCACCAGGCGGTTGCTGCCGGTGCGCAGGTCTCCGAAATCCAGGGCCAGCTCCACATTCAAATCGCCGGGATTGATGATTTCGCTCTCCGGGAGCAGCATCTCGCCGGTGAGGAGGAGATTTTGCAAGTTCCCCGGAAACTCGCCGTCACTGGCGTAGCTGTCATAACCCGGGTCCGGATAGGCGTCTATGGCATAGGCGGAGTAGGCGTCGGCGTCGCCGGCGTTGTCCAGGGCCCAGGCCCGGATGGTCTCGTTTAACTCCACCTTGAGTTGGTAATATTTCTCCAGCTCATATTCCCCCCCTGATTTCACCTCTACCCAGTCGACCTCCCCACACCCCGCGTAACTCTCCGCGGTGCGCAGGGATACCGTCACCTCCAGATACCCCGCCAGGTCCTCCCAGGTGGGTGTTACCAGCATCCCCGGTCTGGCCCACAGCCAGCCTTCCTGCCACCAGCCTGATCCTCCGAACCATCCCGCCCCGCTCACCCCCGGGACCCCGGGGAATGCCTCCATAATGGGAGACGTCCAGGACCCGGAGGTGAAATAACCCGCTTGCATGGCCAGCTTTCCGGCCTCGCCGCCGTATTCGGTGTTGATGAAACTGCCGCACCCCTCAGCCAGCCCCAGGTCCAGGTCGAAGGGATAGATCAGGGCCCGCACCCGGGGCTTGGCCCCCCGGAGCAATGCCTCTTCCTGGATATAATTGTCGCTGGCCGGTCTCATAGGCAAATAAGGCGGGTTGACCCCGCCTCTGTTTTATCCCTGGGTGGAACAAGCCGCCCGGTGTGGCAGGCGTCCCCGCCTGCCGTCCTCACACTTCCTCCAGCTCAATCGTCCCCGACCACAACCCCGGGGCCACCAACACAAAATTGAAATCATTGGTCCACAGGGCCGTGCAGGTCTTGTCGCCGGCCCCGTCCTCATAGAAGTCGATCTCCGCCTGCGCCTGTTTGATGGCCCAGAATTGCTCTTTCTGGGCCGCATAGATGTAATTGAAGGGCAGCGCCCACCTTTGTTTGAGGTCCCGGCTATAACTCCTGAGCGTCCCGTCGATGGCCCGGCCGATGTCTCCGGCTTCCTGCCGGGGGGCCTCGTAGCCGAAGGAAAAGTTATCCGGGAAGGTGTAACTCTGCTGGGCGCCGCCCCGGGGGGTCCACACGAACTTGCCGTTAGCCATATTAAAGCCCGGTGGCGCAGGCGTCCCCGCCTGCGCTCTTTAAGAAATCCACTCCCTCTGCACCTTTTTCAAGGCCGGGGCGATCTTGCCCCGCACCAGGCGCTCCCAGTCCAGGGCGCTGACGCTGCTGCCGTCCAGGGCATTGACATGGACGTGCACGTGCAGCTCCCGGCTTCCCTGCCCCTGGCCGGGCAGCCTCACCTTGCGGTAGTCCCCCCGGTTCAGGGCCTGAAAATTGGCCTCGCCCATCTCCGCCATCCGGCGCCGTTGCAGGATGCCCTCTCCCACCTGACCCACCACCAGCCGCTCATCCTCCCCCAGGATCATGCCGCTGTGAGCCCGCTTGATAACCCCGCCCTGGTGGAACCAACTGCCGAAGTCCAGGACGGTGCCGAGAAAAGAAGACCCGCCCCCGCTGCCGGCACCCGAGCCCCCGCCACCCTGTATCCAGCCGCCAAACACCGCCCAGATATTATCTCTGAAATTATGGCCAATCTCCTCCAGGGACTGTTTGAATGACATGCCGCCCTTCTCGATGTTTTCACGGAAGACCGCCGCGGCGTCGCCCAGGATGTCGCCGGCGGTCTCCACCGACCCCTCCCAGCGGCTCCCGGCCTCGTTCACGAAGTCGGCCAGGTTCTCCAGCCCCTTGATTTCCACCCAGGTCGCGTAGAGATTGTCGGTCAAAATATTGTCCACTTCCTGGGCCTGGCCCACCCCCTTGAACAGGGAGGCGTAGCTGCCGAAAGAGGCCTCGGTGCCCACCACCGTCGCGGCCAGTTTCCCCTGCTCTTGCTGGTTCAGGGTCCCGGTCAGCAGTGAGCCGCCGCCCTGGGAGACGCCCCCCACCACCAGGTTCGCCACCTGCATGGTCTGCACGGACATGGTGGCCAGCTCCCCGCCGACGGAACCCCCGGCCGTGCCGCCTTCCTTCTCGCCGCCCATCAGGGCCGCCAGGCCGCCGATCCCCAGGATGCCCGCCAGGGCCAGCATGGACCCGCCGCCGAACCCGCCGCCGCCGCCGCCAAAACCCAGACCGGCCCCGAAGCCCCCGGCTTCCCGGGCCGCCTGCAGGTCGCTCATGTTGCCCAGCATCGCCAACTCCTCAGCCGTGGACCCGCTGAAGCCGTAGCCATACTCCGGCGCCCCGAAGGAGCCCTTGAACATGTTCCCGAAGAAGCCTCCCATGCCGCCGAAGATGGAGCTGCCGATGCCGCCGAAGATGGAGCCCAGGCCCCCGGAGATCAGCCCCACCAAAGGCTGGATGATCAGGGATTCCAGGAGAGCATTGGAGAGACGCTTCAGGAAGTTGGTCATCACATCCGTGAACTTGCCGGTGCGCCAGATGATGATGTCGAAGAAACCCTTCATCAGGTCTTCCGTGGCCCAGGTGAACTCCCCGAAGACCTTGACCCCCTGCTTATAATAGTTGGTGGATTCCTCGTAATATTTGAGGGCCGCCTGGCTCATGCCCAGGTAGAAGCCGCCCACCTGTTGCGCCATCGACTGGGCCAAGCCCACCGCGTCCCTGTAATAATTCCGGTCCAGGCCCTTGCGATAGCCGTCGATCTCGTCGTAGGCCTTCTCATGTTCCCGGACCAGTCCCTTGAGCCCGCCCCGGGGATCGAAAATCTGCTGCTTGCGGCTCTCCGCCGGCGTCACTCCCCCCCAGAAGCCCCAGCCTTCCGCGGCCGGGCCGTACTCGGCGGGGTGGCCGAAGACCGGGTAATCCTCCGCCCCAAACCAGCCGCCCCCGGACATCACGCGGAGCTTGGGCGGCGCCGCCCCGGGTTTCTCCTGCTGCTGGCGGTCGAAATCCAGGATATTCTGCTGCCGCCGCCGGATCTCCTCCAGGGCCTCGATGCCCTTATCCAGCTTCGCCTTGTCGCCGAACAGCAGGTCCCACAGGGAGAGGTTGCCGGAGGCGTAGGCGGTGAGGGAATCCAGCAGGGTCTTGATGCGGCCCAGCACCCCCAGGACCGCGACCATCGCCGCCGCGCCCTTCGCCCCCACCAGGAAGAAGGCCACGATCCCCACTTCCTGGACCGGCTCCGGCAAGGCCCGATAACCTTTCACCGCCTCCCCCAGGAAGGTGAAGATGCTCTCTACGATGGGCTTGATGTCGCTGAGGGTCTTTTTGGTGATGTCCCAGGCCCCGGCCACCCGCTCCGCCAGCTCCGCCCGGCGTTGCTCCGCCCCTTCCCCGGTCAGGTAGAGCTCGTTGACCTGCTGCAGGTAGGTGATGATCTCTTTATAAACCTGTTTGAAGCCCGAACGGGCCAGGATATCAAAGGTGGTGCTGATGGTCTCTTTGGTGGACTCCCAGGTGACTTGAATGTCCTTGCTGGCGATCTTGGCCCCCTGGAACAGGCCCATGACTTTTTCCAGGAAACCGCCGAAGCCCTCCTTTTTCCAATCTTCCAGGATGGCCTGGAACTGTTTCTGCACCTGCTTGCCTTCCGTGGCGGAGATCTGGCCCATCATCTTCAGGCGGTCGATCACCAGCTTGGCCAGGGTGTCGCTAATGCGGGCGTGGCCTTCCCAGAGGGCGTTGAGTTCCTGGAGCACTTGGCCTTCCTGCTTGATCCAGGGCACCAGCTGCTTGATCTTGTCCACCAGGAGGCCGATGTTGTCGATTTCCCGCTTGCCGATGTCATGGCCCCGGGCCGTGGCCCACTCCATCACGGTGAGCATCTCCCGGGCGTTGGCGAAGTACTTGGCGGAGGCGATCATGGCGTATTCCACCAGCTCGCCGTACTTCACCTTCATGCGTTCATAATAAGCCTCCAGCTCCTCCTGGGAAGTCCCGGGCTTGAGGGCGTCGGTGGCCGCGGCCGACATGCGGATGATGGCCTTTTCGTAGTAATCGACGGAGTCCATCGCCTTTTCAAAAAGACCGTAGGAGCCGCGCACCGCGGCGTAGAGGCCCAGCATCTTGGCCTGGGCCATCGCCACGGATTGGCCCAGCTTGTCGTAGTTGGCCCCGGCCCGCTCCGCATCCATGCCGGACTGCTGGAGGCCCTTGCCGCCCTGGGCCGCGGCCTGGCCGGCTTTGCCCACGGACTGGCCGGTCTGCTCCGCCGCCGCCCCCAGCTGGCGGATCTGGCCGCTCACCGAGCTCAACACCGCGGTGCCGTCGTCTCTGACCCGTAAGGTGATCAGCAGCTCATTGGCCATCGGCGTCTGTCATCCTCTTGGCGTTTTCCCGGGCGATCTCGTGGATCAGGTTCAGTTTGTGTAACGTGCGGATCGGATGGTGCACCCCGAAACCGCGCAGCAGTTCCAACATATTCATCCCCAGGTCCCGGCCGAAGGGGGAGGCCAGGATCTTGTAGATCTCCCAGGCCTGGTAATTGCCGGGCGCCAGGACCGGGCGGACGCAGCCGGTGCAATCGCAGGGCTTGCCGAATACCATCTCCTCCTGCCGGCACTGCTCGCAGGTCAGGCTGAAGGGGTCGGTGTAGTATTCGGCGTAGCGGACAAATTTTCTTTGTCTGCTTCCTCCTGCGCCCGTAATTTCTCATCCCATTCCCGCACCGCCTGGTGGAGCCAGTTGAAAAATCCCGACGACTGGCTCAGGAGAAAGTCCCGGTTCTCCGCACAGTAGGCAAGCTCGGCTTCACCAAGTGGCGCAGGCGTCCCCGCCTGCGGGTCTTCGATTATGAGTTTGTGACCGGGAAAGAATACCACCAGGTGTTTCACCTTCAGGCCTTCCCAGTCCACCAGGGCATAGCGCATCAGCAGGTCGTGAAATTCCACCCAGTCGATGGTGAAACCGCCCTGGCCGTCCGGCTGGGAGGCTTTGGCCACCAGTTTGGTGCTCTCGGGGATGTCCGGCATCCGCAGCAGCACTTTCACGCCGGGGATGGCCGGGTACTCCACCCACCGGGGGGCGGTGAGGTCCTCCACCAGGTCGCTGATCTTGAGGATCTTTGACTGTTCCATAACGCTCCTATGTGAGCAGAATGCTCCACTCATCATCGCCGGAGGCCATCTTCAGGCCGGCGGTGATATTGAAGGCCCGGATGGATTTGCGGTCCGCCAGCTTCAGCTCCTCGATCTGGGCGTTGGGGGCGCTCACCGTGATGATGTTGCCGGCCGCCGAGCCGATGGTGAAACTCATGGCCGCGCCGGTGGAGAGGCGCCACAGGCCGAAAAAGTCCTTGGCGGCCACGGTCACCGCTTCCGGGTCGAACACCGCCTTGGGGTCGCGGTTGACGATCACGGCCGATTTGAAGCCGCTGGGAGCGCTGATGTCGTCCCGGAGCTCCACCTGGTTGCCCGACTGGATCTCCAGCTTGCCGATCTGTGCCCCATAGGTGTCATAGACAAACTGCGCCGCCAGAAAGACCGGCGGTTTCACCGCGCTGTAGTTCACCCCGACCAGCAGGGCCCCGTCCACCACCGAGAAGTCCGCCCCGGTGAAGGTGAAATTAAGGAGTCCCGGCTTGCCCTTGTCCAGCACCAGGCGCACATCGCCCCGGGCCCCCCAGATCTTCTTGATGATCCCGTCCATGTACAGGGCCAGGGTCATGGAGGGAATGGCGGCCGAGGCCGGTTGGTACTCCACGCTGGTGGCGGGCACGATGGTCTCGCTAAACCCGCAGGCCTTCATGAGCTTGCCCCAGGCCGGGGGGGTGCCGGCGGCGCCCGAGCCTGCCAGCTCGCAGGTGTAGGTTAACTTGGCCTGGCGCTCGCCGGGGAGCGATTCCAACGCCCCCATCGATTCCCGGGCCGGGTCCCGCTTGTACCGGGCGATGTCCGGGTCCCCCGAGGGATCGAACACCAGGAAGGCGTCCGCTGCCAATAAAGTCTCGGCAGTGCCTTCCTCCGACTCAATCTTGGCCGCTATCTGGCTTCTGCGTTTGAGAATAGACATATCTTTATTCCTCCAGTGGCGCAGGCGTCTGTGGCGCAGGCGTCCCCGCCTGCGGAACCTGCGGTCCTTTTAAATGAGCCCAATGAGGGGGAGGCAGCACCACGGTGGCGGCTTCCCGCACCAAGAAGGACTGCATGACGTCTTGTGGCACAGGCGTCTCGCCTGTGGAACTTGCGGTCCTTTTGCCCCGGCGCCGGGGCCCCTCATGCACCGTCCTGGCCTCCCGCACCAGGAAGGACATAACCTCCGGCCCGCCCCGGTCCACCTCATTCTCCGGGACCACCTGGCCGTTCCGGATGGTCTCTCCGGTTAATAGGGGGCTCATGCCGAGGTCCCCAAAATCCAGATCATGTAATCGCAGGGTTCGCCGGCGTCATTGGCGATCTTTAGTTTGTCCCCGGTGTCCGCGGTCACGGTCCAGCCGGTGACCGGATTGTCCAGGGCCAGCTTGCCCTTGGGCCTCAGCACCACCGTGTGTGTCCCGGCCCCCAGAAAAACGAAGGGGTTGGCGTCGTTGCCGATGGTCAAAATCTTGGTGGCGCTCAGGTTCTGGATGACCAGGGCCCGCACCTTGGTGAAAGTGAGGGCGTTGCCGAAGGCGTCCACCAGGCTGCCGCCGGCCAGGTCCAGGCTCTCATTGGCCCCGCCCGCCAGAGTGCGCCGGTCGGGCCCGAAGACCAGGTCGCCCTGCTCGGACCCCGTCCCGGCGGCGAAATCCTGGCTCAAGGCCAGATTCGCCTCGTCGACAGGAGTCGTGTAATCCCGGGGTTGGGAATTGGTGTGGCGGATGACGATGCCCATGCGGGCGCTGTTCAATGACATGACAAAACCTCCTCGTAGATGTGGTCCTTGATGTCCCGGGGCCTCTATTCTCTCCTCAGTCCTGGATCTCCCGCACCACCACCGACAACTGCAGCACGGCCACGTGGCATAGGATGCTCCCGAACATGCGGGCCTCCACCGTCTCCACCTGCAGCGGCTCGGCCACCAGGCAGTTGCCCCCCAGGGTGTGGTCGAAGCGCACCGCCGCGTCGATGGCCTCAATCAGGTCCTGGAAGGTCTTCTCGCTGGCGTCCGTATCTTTCAGAGAGTAAATGCCGGTAATCTCGAAGGTGTGGGTTCGCTCCACCAGGGGCTCGGCCACCCACTCCGCCGCCGTGGACCTGCGGGTGATGGCCCAGCCGTTGAGTTTGCCGTTCTTCTGGTAGTAGCTCAGCAGATCGGTCCAGTTGGCCGCCCAGCGCTCGTAGTCGTGCACCACGCCTATCCCGGCCACGCCGGAGAGCAGGGTCTTGAGATAGTCCCGGATGGCGTTCAGGCTCATGACAGGCGCTCCACAATGCGGTTCACCACCCGCTCCCAAAGATTATTCCAGGCTCCGAGGCCGGCGAGGCGCTGTGTGGTCTTCTCCACGAATCTCCGCCCCTTGGTGCCCGGATGCTTCACCTTGCGCACTATCACCGTGCCTTTGCTTCCAAACCGCTCCGCGAAGGTGCCCCCACCGGGCAGGAAGGCCAGGGCCTTCTTGTGCCGGGGGGCGATCACGTGGGCCCGGCTGCCCTTCTCCACGATCTCCCCGTAGGACAGTGGGTTGGCGATGAGGGAGTGCAGCGCCGCCCCGAAGGGCGCCTTCTTAAACCAGGCCTTCCACAGGAGGCCGGTTTGGCCCACCGGGGTGGTCGCCACCACCGCGGTGAGGGCCATCTCCGTGGCCTCCACCCCGCCCCGGATCACTTCCTCCTGGTAGATCCCCAGGGCCTGCGGGTCGGTGAGCAGCACCCCCCGGGCCGTAATCTCCGCCTTGATGCTGATCATTACCGCAGTCTCCGGGGATGCGTCAGCCGGTCCGTGCCCCAGCCGGCGTTACTATCCCAATCACCGGAGACCGAGGCCGCGGCGAGCCCGCCGTCCTTGGCCGCCGGGGCGATATGGGCCTTGTACAGCCCCTCCAGCTCTTTGCCCCGCTTGGCGTACTCCCCGGACTTGGTCCCATAATTTACCGCGTCCGCGGCGATGGTGGGCTCGCTGGTCTGGGCGTATTTCCGGGCCAGGGCATGGCAGCACAAGGCCCCGGCCAGGTTCACCACCGCGTCCTGGTCCGCCGCCGGAATCGTGCTGGCGCTAGCGGTCACCTCGTGCGGCACGGTGATGGTCAGCAGGATGGTCTCCCCCACTGCCGGCGAGCCGGTCAGGAAGCGCAATTTCTGGCCGGCGGCGGCCCGGTAAATCCGCCAATCGTTGTCATCAAGGATATTGGGCACCTGCTCCCCGGCCGGGTACTCCACCTGTTTGGCCACGGAGAAGCCTTCCACCCAGAGGCAGTTCTTGCCCAGGGCCAGGATTACGCCCGGGTCGGTGCCCGGATCGTAGGCCAGGGCAAAACCGCTGGTGTCCACCGGGATGGAGAAGGTGTTAGCGTCTATCCGGGTAATGAGGTGTGTCCCATTGAGGGCGAGCCACTCCGCCTGGGTGATGCCGCTCAATATGACCTGGCCGCCGCTGGATAAGCCGTGGCCGGCCCAGGTGACCACGCAGGCCGCCGCCTTGCTCAGGCCCTCAATGGCCTCGGCCGCGTATGCCGGCAGCTCGTAGTCGTAGCCGCCGTCGCCGGGGATCTCCGCCGCCACCTCCCGGGGCCGGTCCTGGGAGTAACGGGCCACCGCCTCCAGGATGAAGGCCTGGCGCTGACTATAGTCCAGGACCTCCACCCCGTCCTGGAGGACGATGACCAGCTTGCTGTCGAAGACGCTCAGTCCCGGCATGCCCGCCCCCTAAAAGAACAACGTGTAACTGATCTTGGCCAGGGCCAGGATTACGCCCGGGTCGGTGGCCGGATCATAGACCAGGGTGAAGCCGCTGGTGTTCACCGGGATGGAGAAAGTGTTAGCGTTTATCCAGGTGATGATGTGCGTCCCATTGAGGTCGAGCCACTGCGCCTGGGTGATGCCGCTCAATTTGACCCGGTCGCCGCTGTCCAGGCCGTGGGCGGTCCAGGTGACCACGCAGGCCGCCGCCTTGCTCAGGCCCTCGATGGCCGCCGGCGCGTTCACGCAGCAGATGGCCCGAAACTGCCTTAGGCCCTGCTGGCCGCAGACCCAGAACTCGTCCCCATCGGTCCGGGGAACGCCGCTGGCCCCGGTGGGGGCGCCGCCGTCCTCCCGGTAGCGTATATTCACAACCTCCAGGTTGCACCTCGCCGCCTTGGCGAAGACGCCGTCTTTCAGGAGCTTGGCGCTGTCAAAGCCCACGCCGCCCGCGGCGTCGTCCACCGCCAGCTCGCCGAACTCCTGGGGCTCGCAGCCCTGGAGGCTCAGGAAGACATTGCCCATAATGGTCTCCTTGTAGCCTGCGAACCTTTTATTGCAGCTGGTACTCCACTTCCAGGTGGCAGGCGGCGATGTTCATGCCGTTGCCCACCTTCACCTCTCGGAAGGTGAGGACGTCGCCCGCGGCCGCCAGCAACTCCGCCGCGGTGGTGCTTAGGGTCAGGGCGCTGGGGGTGTCGGCCGCCAGGTTAACGCCGGAGGTCAGCGCCTTGGTGGCGATATCCGTGGTGCCGGCCCCCGCGGCCCCCAGGTTGCGCAGCGCCAGGGTCACGGAGTTGGTGTCCGCCCCGGTCACCACGGCTTCGGCGATCACCTTGACGCCCTTGATTTTGATGGCCCGGTGCACATAGGCCCGGTCCACGTTGACGGTGGCCCCCAGGGGGGCGGCGGCCGCCGCCGGCCCCAGGCGCATCACATAGGTCATCAGACCCGGAATTTCTCCTGCCAGATCCTTGCTCATGGTCTTTCTCCTGTCGTGTTCATGGCGCCGCGCTTAGCCGGCCACCACGTGTTTGTACCAGGGCCGGTGACCCAGGAACAGGTGCCCGAAGATGAAGCGGATCTTGTAAACGATCTTGTCCGCCGCGAACATGGAGCCCACATTGGGCTGGCCTTCCACGAACAGTTCCGGCTCCTCCCGGCCCTGGTAAAAACCCACTTCCAGGGTGGGCAGGCCGGGGCTGTTGTCCAGGGCGAACCAGTCGGTGGCGTCCGCGAAGTAGTCCACCACCAGATAATCGGTGCCCTCGTGAATATTGACCATGTCCGAGGTCTCGGTGGTGCCCGCGGTTACCAAGGTCCGGGCCCCTTTGCACAGCATGAAGGCCAGTTCCTCCAGTTCATTGGGCACCAGCAACAGTTTGGGGAGCAAGCCCAGGGCCACGGCGCTGCCGGGTTCCGCCTGGTTGCGCATGGCCACCCGGGTGGCGGTCAGGGCCGCCCGGGACAGGGCGGTGCTGCCCAGGTTGCCGTGGTCGGCATGGAACAGGGCCTTGTTATCACCCATGACGGCCGTGTTGTTGATCAGATTGTTGAAGATGGCCAGGTTCAGGGTCAGGGCCGCGGCCCGGGCCAGTTTGCTGGGGATGCGCCGGATGGCCCCCACATCGTCGTTGGCGATATCCTCCAGCGCCAGGGACTCCAACCCGCCTTTTTTGGAGATGGCGAAAGTGCCTTTCTCTTCGGCGGGGGTGGTCAGCTCGTCATAATTCCCCAGCCGCGCCACCGTAGGCAACTCTCCGTAGCCCCCATAGACCATCCGGGTGTTGGTCTTGAAGTCATTGATGGGGGTGATGTCGCTGGCCAGACGCCGCCAGAGTTGCAACCCCGGCAGGGCGAAGTCCGCCAGCAGCCGCTTGTTAATAGACTCCCCCAGGATCGTCGCCCAGGCCGTGGGGTCCACCGCCTCCACGAAACGCTTCAGGTTCACCGCCTCCCGGAATTGCCCGGTGACGTGTTTGTCGCCGGTGATGGTGGCATAGGCCTCCCGGAAACTCTTGAAACGGGGCACCTTCTGATCCTTGAGCTTCAGGTCTTCATTGGCGAAGAAGCCGTCCAGGGCGCAGAGCACCCGGTCCCGTTCATCGGGTCCCGCCTTCGCCGGCCCCAATCCCGGCAGCCCCGCGGCCTCATGGAACTTGGCCAGGTATTCCCGCTCGTCGGTGACGGCCTGGTCCAGGTCCGCCTCGATGAAGATCTTCCGGGCGGTGAAATCCTTCTTGATTTTCGCCTGGGTGATCTCCGGCAGTTTGGAATCCGCCAGCTTGGTAGCCAGCAGGTTGCGGCACTCCGCCTCCTGGAAGCAGGTCTCGGCCTCCTTCAGGCGGGTCTCCACCTGCTTCAGCAGGTCATCCTGCTCCTTGGCCTTGTCCGGGTCCTTTTCCGGCGGTTTGGCCTTCATGGCCTCCCGGAAGAGGGTCAGGATCTCCTCTTCCTTCAGGTTGTCCTTGTCCTTGCCCTGGAGCAGTTCCGGCCGCTCCGCCTCGATCAACTTGATAAGCATTTCCAGAAATTTCATCTCTGCCTCTCCTCCCGTCCCGGCGCCGTCCGCCTGGATCATTCTGATGATGTGCCCCCCGGCCGAAGCATTCACAACCGGGTCCACCGCGTCCACCTTGGTGATGGCGTCGGCATAGCGCACCATGCGGCCCTGGTGCCGCCGCAGCGTCGCCCGGCCATCCGCCACGATGGAAAAGCCCAACAAGTCGGTTTTGCCCTTCTCCCAGGCTTGCCGCATCTTGGCGGCCAGCCAGGGGGCGTCTCCGGCCACGTGAAAATGGCTCGTAAGTCTGCCGCCATCAGCCTCCTGGAACTGCACCTGGTCGTGCCAGCCCACGATATTGCGCACCGAGGCGCCCTTATCCGCCAGGTGGTCGGCGTCGCTGCGGTCAAAAGCCCGGGCCCCCTCGAACCGGGGCGCCGCCTCCCGCAGCACCTCCGGCGGATAGAAGGTGCCGCTGGTGGCCAGGCCCGCCTTGATCAGGCAGGCCAGCCACTCATACCCCTGGTCATCCACCGCCTCGATCAGGCGGCCCGGGGCCAATTCGGGGGAAGCCTCCCGCAGTTGCGCCGGAATCTCCTCCCCCTTTTTCCCCAGCTTGGCGTAGGCCGCCCGCAGTTTCGCCTTGACCCCGGCCACCGCTTCTGCCGGGAGATCCACCTTTTCACCCCGGAAGCCGCCTGCGGAGAGGGCCGCGGCCGCGCCTGCCAGGTGGGTCTCGTCCACCGAGCCGTCCGGGTTCAGATAAGGCAACTTCCAGGTGTCGGTGTTTTCCGGGTCGCCCACGTAGGCGAAACAACTGGCCGGCAGGTCCCGGTCGCCCACTCTTTTGGTCTTCATCCTCTCAACCTCTCATCCAGGGGATAATAAAACCCTGGCCATTCTCTGTTTTCCTCGGGAACAGATTCATCCAGGTTTATCGGTCCCACAAACCATTCAGGGGATTTGCACTCCGCCACCGCCTTTTCTTCGGTGCTAAAAACTCCCTGAATATCCCAGACTACCCGCTCATCGACTCGTTTTATCCATTTACCAACAACATAGACTTTCATCGATTTTATCTTGTCCGCCATCTTTTACCGCCGCCCTTTTTTAGCTGGCAGGGTCCCCAGGGCCGGGGCCCAGTCCTCCACCTCGCCCCACCCCTCCCGGTAACTCACTATCCGGCACTTGCAGTGCACGCTCTCCGAGGCCGACCCCAGGGGGTCGTGGGGGAACCTCAAGGCCCCCCCTGGAAACCAGAAATAGTCGTTCACCGGCGCGGTGTGCCCGTGCATGGCCACGTGCGCCGGGCGGGGATGTTTGGTGCTTCCCAGGGACGCGTGCAGCCACATCTTCAGCAGGTCCGGCACTTCCTCCGCCGAGTCCTGCATGCTCAGCTGGGTGGCCATGCTGTAATTCCGCCCCACCTCGGTGCGCACGATGGCCTGGGCCCGGTTGGCCGCCGCGCGGCCGTCCCCCAGGAGGTCCTTCACGTGCTGCATGGCCTCGGTGGGCGTCTGCAGGCCCGTGGTGGTCAGCAGCACTTCCCGCCCCAGGGCCTTCCGCACATCGCCGGCCAGGTCGGTGATGAAATGGAGGCCGTTTTCCTTGTAGACCTCGAAACCCTGGCGGTTGATCCCGGCCCAATTCAGGGACAGGCCCATTTCCTGAAACGGCTTCAGCCCCAGGTCGAAGGCCTGGCGCTGCCAGGTCTGGGTCTCGTCCCAGTAGCGCTCCCGGAAATCGTCGGTGGCGGACCTGATGGCGTCCAGCAACTGACGGCCCCGGTAGTTTTGCCAATCGCTGCCCCCGAAGGTCCGCTCCACCGACTCCCGCAATTCCCCCAGGAGCTTCACGGCCTGCTCCGCCCCGGTCCGGTCCAGGTGGTCCACGGCCTCCAGGATCTCCTGGTAACGGAGGCGGGCCTGCCAGCCTTTCATTTGGGCTGCGAAATCCAACTATTTCACCGCCTTCAAGGTCCGGCGCATCTCATTGGTTTCCGGTGGCACAGGTTTTCCAACCTGTGGGTCAACCTCCTCCTCCGGCTCCAGATTCGGCCCCAGCAGGGAGGCGATCTCGCAGAAGGCCCGGGCCGCGCCTTCCGGTTTCACCCAGCCCTGGGTCTCGGCGATCATCAGGGCCTGGGCCGCCTGGAGCATCACCGTGCCGATTTTTTGCAAATCTTTGGTGGAGATCTCCGGGAAGAAGAGGTCGTATTCCCGGTTTACTCCCGCCGGCAGCACCCGGCGCATCTGGGCCTGGTCGATGACAAACTCAAACTGCGCCGCCAGCATCGCCTTGACCTGGCACTGCCGGGACGTGAGGTGCTTCACCACCGGCTCGCCCATTTCTGCCGCGGTGGCCCGGGTGGTCTCGCCCCCCTCGGCGAAGAAGTGCTCCGGGAAGCCCGCCCCGCCTAAGATGTAATTCTTGATCATGCGGGCGTCATAGGTGGCGTCGTGGGCCTTCAGGTCCGGCGCCACGCAGGCCCACTCCACGTTCTCGTTGTGGGCCCGGACGGAGCCGGGCTTGGGCGGCGGGTTCTTCTGGAGGAACTCCTTGATCTGCCCTTCGTTCATGCCCTTGAGCAGCACGTCCCAGATCCAGGCGTTGCCGAACGCGGCCCGCTCGCCCCGGTTGAAGAGAAACTGGTTGTAGAGGTCCAGGTAGTCGGCCAGGGCCACCAGGTCGCTCCGGCCCCGGGAGGCCGTGGTGACATTGTTCACCCGGAAATAGTGGGCGTCGCCGGTGCTGAAGCCGTAGGTCTGACCGTAGGCGTTGAGGTCCGGCGACACCACGGTCAAAGTCTTGCCCGGCCCGGCCCCGGCGCCGTGCAGTTCGATGGACCGCACCACCCGGGCGTTGTCCGGGTCCAGGTGTACCGCGGCGATGCGGGCCGGGTCCAGGTAGGCCTTGCGCACGAAGCCGTTCACCGGGTTGACGTGCACCGGATAGCACTGCTCCCCCCACAAGCCGACCTCTAAAACCTCTTGGGGGAAGTGCAGCTCGAAGTTGTTCACCGGGTCCTTCCAGAAGCGCTCCAGGACCTGCTGCACCCGGTCATCCTTGGCCTCGAAGTTCACCCCTTCGGCCACCACGTAATCCCGGCTCATCTGGATGATGCGCCGGGCCAGGGGGTCGGTCTCGAAGAGGTAATAGACCACCTGGAGGATGCGCTCCTGGGCCAGGGGCGACAGGTCCCGGTCGGCGTTGCCGGTGATCCGGCGCCACTGGTCTTCGTCGGGGTCGACGCCCCCCATTGCGGTGGGATACCAGGCGGCCTCCCGGAAGGCGGTGACCGCGGCTTTAAATCGTTGCTTTAATTTCAGAGCCATATCAACTTTTAGTGGCGCAGGCGTCCCCGCCTGCGGACCTTATGAATTGCTCTCGGCTTCCGGTTCAGCTTCCGCCACCGGCTCATAAGTCATGCGAAAGATTTCATCCTGACAGAAATATTTCTCGCCCTTGACGCCAGTTATCAGCCAGTCCCCGATATTGCCCCGCATGGTGCCCTCCAGGGTCTCCAGCGTCAGGGGCACGCCGATCTGCACCGCCTCCACGACCACCGGCAGTTTGCGGAACTTCCGTCCATTCCAGTCCGCCTTGGGGGCTCTTTCGGGTGGATCAGGCCAGGGCCCCGGCCTCTCCATTTTGGCGAATATTGTCTCATCCTTCTTCTTGGCCATGATTCCCTCGCTTTTGCCTTTCCCTGATCCCTGACCCCTAACCCCTGCCTCTAATGCAGCCTCCCCCACATCGCCCGGAAGCCCCCGGCCCTCCCGCTGCGGTAGGTGTCGAAGTCCGGGTCGGCCCCGGCCACCGCCGGCTCAATCAAAGCGTCGCCCGAAGCATGGACCGCCAGGGCGTGGGCCCAGAACTCGTCGGCGTGGCCCGCCTCCGTGCGCTCGGCGTCGAAGCGGACGTTGCCCGCCACCGTGGTGGTCTTTTTCACCGCGTGGTGGGCCCGGCGAATCTCCTGATCCACCGGCAGCCGCAACTCCCGGTCCTCAAACTTGCGCTTCATGGCGTAGGCCAGGTCCTGCTTCACCATTGGGGTGAACAGCAACCCCTCCACCACGTACTCGCCGTAGCGCCGCTTGGCGTCCTCCACCATCTTCTCGCCCATTCCCGTCTGGTCCATGCAGAGGCGCCTGGGCCGGTAGTGCTCGAAGATCCGGTGCAACTCTTCATCCTGAGCCGCGAAGGAGGCGCCTTTCATCTTGACCACCTCCCGGGTCCAGAGGACGTCGCCCACCTCCTCATCCACCCAGATGATGGTCAGATCCCGGCGCCGGCCGATGTCCATGCCCACGTAGAAGGGCCCGCCGCCGGCCAACTCGGGCTTCCCGGCTTGCGGGTCTTCGCAGGTGTAGATCAGGCTGTAGGCCAGGAAGGCGTCGGCCTCGTCCATCGGGATGCAGCAGTATTCCTGCTGCCAGATGTTCTCGTCGAAGCAGCCGGCCCGTTCCTCCTCCAGCCAGGCCTGGCGCTCCGCCGCTGTGGTGGGCCGCCCGAAGATCTTGTCCACCAGGCCCTCGTTCACCGCCTGGAAGATGTCGGTGCTGTGCAGGCTGATGGGCGGCGCCTTCCCCTGCTCCAGGGCCTTCCTGGCGTCCCGGATCATCTGGGCGTAAAGCCCGGTCTTGGATTGGTAGGTGCTCATGAGGCGCAGGTCGAAACCCCAGGTGACACAGGGCTTGGCCGCGGCGAACATGCGCCGCTGGTCCTTGTGCCAGTCGAACTCGTCCAGCACCACCTTGCCCCCCTTGGAGCGGAAGGCCTTGGGGTTGCTGGCCAGGCCCATGAGTCGGGAGCCGTTCTTCAGCCGGATCACCAGGGCCCGGATATCGTTTTTCTCGTCCAGGACCTCCTCGCCGATCTTCAGGATGGCCCCGGCCGTTTTGAAAATCTTGGCCCACTGCTCGCAGTAGAGAATCCACTCCTTGGCCGCCGACTCGTCTGCCGAGGAAAACCACACCGGCAGACCCGGTTTGGCCACGCAATCCCGCACATCCTCATAGGCCTGGACATAGGTGGCCCCGATGCGCCTGGATTTCTCCCAGATCTTGCGGCGGCCCTGGTCCTGAAGCCACCGCACCTGGTAGGGCATAAAGTAGTCCCGGACGTCCATCAACGGCTGACTCCCAACAGCCGGTCCACTTCCGCCACCAGGCGACGGCGATTCTCGTCATCGTCATCCAGGCTCTCTTCGCCCGGGGCCGCACTCCGGTAACGGGTCTTTAACTCCTCGATGAGCTCCAAGGACTTTTTCAGGTCCTTGATGCCGTTCAGGCTCAGGGTCTCCGGCCGGGAGAGCATGCCGTTCAGTTTCCTCTCCACCACCTCTTCCAGGGCCGCCACGGCGTCGGCGGGCGTGCGGATCACCTTGCCCTCTTCACTGCTGACTACTGATTGCTCACTGCTCACTTCTTTACCCCGCCCCCGGGCGAAAATCGCCTCCATCCGGGCCACGGCGTAAACATCTTGGGGGTCCAGGCTCTGTGCCGCCTTGATGATCAGGTTGCGGCGCAACTCCACGGTCTTGCGCCGGATCTCCCCCAGGGCCTGGCGATATTCCTGCTTGCGCTCCTGCCAGTGGTCGGCGTCGGACCAGCGCTTCAGCTGGGACCCGGACACGCCCGTGGCCACGGCCACCTGGTCAAAAGTCAGGCCGTCCACGATGTAGAGATCTTCCGCCCGCTCCCGGACTTCCCAGGGATATTCCTGGCCCATGACTTATTTCCCCAGGATTTCCTTGATCTTGGCTATTTGGGCCAGTTTTTCCACGAGGGTGATGTGGGCCGCGCTGAAATCCACCGCCAGGGAGAGGATGTTTTCCCGCTTCAGGTCTTCCACCGCCGGGACTGGATCCAGCAGATCCCGCAAGGCGTCCCGGAGCTTCTCCACCCGCAGCCGGTCCCCCACCACCTCGTTTTCCAGCACCGTCAGGCGGGTATCGTGCTTGACGCGCTCATAACTCATTGCTTTCCCCCCAGTTCCTTGACCCGCGGGCAAAACTGGTTGTCCTCGATGGCTTTGATGGCCGTCTGCCAGCATTGCACGTTATTCTGGATTAGCTTCTCCAGGTACTCGGATCGCTCGGCGTAGCGCTGCATGAGAGTCCCGAAGGATTCCACCAGGCGGGCGTTGTTGTCATACATCTGGCGCATCTCCTTGGCCGCCTGGTTGTGGTCCCTGGCCAGACTGGAGAGATCGCCTTTATACTGCTCCAGGACCTTCTGGTGCTGCTCGATGGCCGCGCTATAGGCCCTTTCCTGGCTCCCCAAACTCTGGGTGTGGCCCTTGGCCTGGATTCGGATAATGTAATAGAACAACAGGGCCATGATGCCCGGCACCCCATAGGGCCCAATCTTTTCCAAGGCATTGAGGAAAGCCGCGGGCTCCATTTATTGCCCCTGCACGCCCGGGCCGCCGGCGTCGATGCCGGGGAAGGGGCCGGGACCTGTGGGGCGGGCGTCCCCGCCCGCCATCTGATCCTGCAGGCCCACGGCCTCTTTGGTGATTATCCTGAGGATCAGGTTGGCCAGGGCCAGGAGCCCCGCCTGGGCCTCCGGGTCGAGGACAAAACCCAACTGGCTCTGCACCAGCAAGGCCACGCCCGCAATGACGTTTAGCCACACCATCCTGGATCGCCACCAGGCCTTTTTCATGATTTCCTCCTCAAATCCCAGGTCTCCCCCCGGCCCGGCGGCCGGTAGAGGCCTTGGCTCTCCACGTCGGCCCGAACGGCCTGCATGCACCTGGTCAGGTAGTAGGCGTCGGCGTCGTTGATCTGCCAGAGCGTGTCCCGGTCGAAACAGAGGTTGTGCGTGTTGAACAGGTCGTCGTGGGGCGACTTCTCCGGCAGCCGCCCCACGCAGAATTGCTCGTCATAGCTGGTCAGGCAAAGGCAGGTTTCATCCTGGCACCAGGACGGACGGTCAATTTCGGACATTACTCCCATCCTTCCTCCCGCCGGCAACGCCACAAGACCGCGGGGTCGCAGGCCGGGTCGGTCATAAACCGGTGGTTGCCGAGGTCCCGCACCAGCTTGAAATGCTTGGCCCAGGACGGCCTGCAGACGTGGGGGTTGAAATAGTAGGTGGCGTTCTGCACCGGGTTTAACACCGCCTTTTCCACCACCCGCCGGGCCACGTCTTTGGCCGCCAGCCAGGATTTATCCCAGGCCCGCTGCGGCTGCCGGGCGAACTTCAGGGCCATCTGATATTGCGGGTCCTTAACGGCATCATCCCAGTTGGTCCAGGAAAACTGCCGGTGGGCCGCGATCACCTCTTGCACGGTGGCTGACCAATTCATCGGGTGAGCCGCCCGGTTGAGCGCCACTGCCATCACCGCGATATAGGCCGCTTCCCCCAGCCGCCGGTATTCCCCCCGCGCCTCGAAATAGCCGTTCAGGGCCAGGGCCGTCTCCGGCGGTAAATTCACAATGATTTCCCGTAACTCATTCATTGCTCTCAGCCTTCTGGTGCCGGCCCCTCGGGTTCGACGCTCGTGCGCCCCCGCTTCTCCGCCGGCTTACCCGCCCCCCATGACCCCAGTCGCCCGGTCTATATGGTGTCGCAGGCGCCCCCGCCTGCGGGCCTTATTTCACCCCCGCCTCAGCCGCCAGTTTCGCGGCGTTCTGGATCTGGAGTTGCAGCTGCTTGGCCTCGGCCTGCGAGGCACAGTAGCCCTCCTGGATGATCCCGGCCAGCGCCAGAGCGGTATCGGCGCTCACCAGCGCCAGACCCGCGGTTTCATTGGTCTTATCATCCAGGTACTTGCCCACCAGGGGATCATAAAAGGTCTGCACCGCGATGATGGAACCCTTGGCCACTTTCAGGGCCGCAGGGTTATCGCAGCACCCCGCCAGGAGCAGCGCCGCCGCCAGCCCCACCGCCCACCCCGCCGTTTTCCCGAACTTGCGCATCTTTGCCTCCGTTAAATGGTTTGGGGCCCCGCCTGCGGTCCTCAATTGGCCTGGGCCATCTTTTCCTCTACCGCTGATTCCAGGATGCGGACGGTGCCCTGGGCCAACCTCACTCCCTTGAGCTGGCCTTCCCAGAACCAGCGGTACACCGTGGACCGGGACACCGCCAATCGCGCCGCGGCCTCCCGGGGCCGTAACAACTTCTCCTGGCTCATGAACCCCCTCCCCTTAGGATGTCTCCAACTGATTGATTCTTCCCATACTCATTAGCAATCTATCTAATAAATTTCCCCAGAACGGATGGTGCATCTGTCTCGGTTTCCGCATCCACCTCGCCCAAAAACAAGAAAAAAGCCCGCTCCGATGGCGAACCGGGCCTTTCTAATCATCCAAATCAGAACTGACCATCATGCCCGCGCTCCTCCAAATTCCCCCTGGTAATGGCACCGGCCGCAAAATTCTTCACCCCGCTCATTAGCGTGCAGTGGCCCCCCCCGCCAGGGTACAGCGCCACAACTTTTACAGATATGGGGAGAAATCGTGTCCAGCACGGCACAGATGGATAGGAATTCCACATAGGCATCGTTCTCGTTTAGGAAAAACCTGATGATGCCCTTGAGTGGGGTATATAGGCAGTGACTCAAATCATTAATATGTTCCGTGGCCTTGGCCGTGAAGATGTGCTCTGTTGTCATCTGGCCATAGCAAAAGCAGGAAGCCCCCTTATCAAAGTTCTCCCTGGAGTAGCGACTGAATATTGGCTCACAGTCACCAAAACACCAATGTGGTCTGTTCTTACCCATACCCACACTCCTCCGCCAGGTTATCGAACCGGGTGAACTGCGGCCGGAAGGCCAGCTTCACCTTGCCCACCGGGCCGTTGCGCTGCTTGCCCACGATCACCTCGGCGGTGCCCTTGTCCGGCGAATCCTCCCGGTAAACCTCGTCCCGGTAGATGAATATGATGACGTCGGCGTCCTGTTCGATGGCCCCACTTTCACGCAAGTCTGCCAGTTGGGGCCGTTTGTTGGGGCGCTCCTCCACCCGCCGGTTGAGCTGGGATAGGGCCATGACCGGCACGCTCAGTTCCTTTGCCAGGGCCTTCAGGGAACGGGAGATCTCCGAGATCTCCTGCTCCCGGTTGTGGGCCCCCCTGCGCCCCTGCATGAGTTGCAGGTAGTCGATCACCATCAGGCCCAGGTTGCCTTCCGCCTTGAGCCGCCGGGCCTTGGCCCGGATGTTCAGGACCGTGGCCGCCGGGGTGTCGTCAATGAAGATGGGGCAATCCAGCAATTTACCCGCGGCGGCCGACAGGTCGGCCCATTCCCGGGAACTCAGAAAAGCCCGGCGCAGGTTCCCGGCGTCCACGCAGCCTTCGCTGCTGAGCAGGCGCCGAACCAGTTGCTCCTTCGACATCTCCAGGGAGAAGAAGGCCACCGGCACCTGCGCCTGGTGCGCCGCGTGGAAAGCACAATTCAAAGCCAGGGCGGTCTTGCCCATGCTGGGCCGGGCCGCGATGATCACCAGGTCGCACCTCTGGAACCCCGCGGTCAGGTGGTCCAGGTCCGGGAAACCGGAAGGCACCCCGGTGATCCGCCCCGCCTCCCGGTGCCAGATGGCTTCCAGGGTGGCCATCTCCCGGGCCGTCAGCTCCCCCACCGGCGCAAAACCCGGCCGCACCTTGCTTTGCGCCACCGCGAAGACCTTCTGCTCCGCCGCGTCCAGGAACTGGGCCACGTCCTCCACCGGGCCGAGGCAAGCCCCGGCGATCTCCTGGCCGGCGTCCAGCAGGCGCCGCAGCACCGCCTTGTCGTGGACCAGGTTGGCGTAGTATTCGGCGTTGGTGGCGAACCCCACCTGCTCGCTCAAGGCGGCCAGGAAGACGGGCCCCCCCACCCCTTCCAACTGGCCCCGCTCCTTGAGGAGGGCGCTCACGGTCACCAGGTCCACCGGCTCCCCCCGGCCGTAGAGGTCCAGCATGCCCCGGAAGATGCGGCTGTGGGCTTGCCGGTAGAAGTCCTCCGGGGTGAGCAGCTCCGCCACCCGGTCCAGCGCCTCCGGCCGCACCAGGATGGCCCCCAGCACCGACTGCTCCGCCTCCGGGTTGGCCGGCGGGGTGAAATTGGATGACACTCGAGCCATCAAGTCACCTTTTCAGATATTCCCGGCGCACCGCTGGGGTGGCATTCCGGAGCTCCGGCGGCAGCTCTCGCCGCGGTTGGCGTTTCGCCCCGGGCGCCGCAGGTTGCTCGGGATTAACCATTGTTCCCTTTCTTGGCGGGTCATCAGCCGCCCCCCCCCCCGCACCTGCCAGTTCCAGCAGCTTATGAAAGGACTCGAACCATTTGATCTGCACTTCAGGCGACCAGGCCGAATCGAATTCAGGGAGCATCTGGACCAAACCGTCCCGCCATTCCGACGACTTCATTAGATTGATTTCCCCGGAGGCAAGCAGTCTCGCCCCGGGTATCCTATCCAGAGAACACCGCCCGACTCTCCGCCCTTCCGGCAGCGCCGATGGCACCACCGCCAGGGCTTCTTTTTTTCGGGGCTGAAGGGGGCGGCGACCCGGCCCTCTGCCTAATCTCGCGGCCTTCATTTTCCGCTCTTCCAGGCACTTTTTACGGGCCCCCAGGAGCTGGCCTTTCCGGGGGCCCTCCTTCATGATGACAATCTTCCTCTCCTCCGGGTGCTTGGGGCAGAACTCCGAAGGCGCGGTTATCTCTGCCATTTCCGTCGGTTTCGTCCTGGTCTCCTTTTCTGGCGCGCTTTTCAGGGGCGGCGCCCCACTTCCCCGAGGAATGGAGACCTCCGGCCGCCGGGGAACTCGAGCAGGTCGCCCCACTTTGCCCTTTTCCGGCCGACAGGGCTCGGCAGGGAGCCGCTTTTTGACCTCCTCCCCTTGGGGGCAGTCCAGGCAATGATGCAGGTGGCCCAGCCAGGCCCTGGCCTCCTGGAGCTCCCGGGCCCGGGCCTCATTGACCCGGCACTGGCGCTCGCTGATCCCGGCCTTGAGGCGCTCGCAGAAGAGCCGCCCCGGGCCTGCCAGCACCGTCGCCACCTGGTCGTTCATGGTCCTCCTCGGCCATCTGACAGTAGGGCCTGCAGAGTCTCCCTTTTAATCCGCCAGGGGCCCTTCCCCAACCGTACCCCCCCCAACCGGCCATCCCGGAGCATGCGGTATATGGTGCGCCGGCTTAAGGATAGCACCTCACCTGCCTCCTCTGGGCGGTAGGTCTTCTTGCTCAGTTTGATGGCCCTGGGGCGAGGTGGGGGCTGTTCCTGCCGGTGGGGGCAGTGCAGCAGGCGCAGGTCCACGCCCTTCTGTAGGGCCCGGTGCAGCCCCCCCAGAATGGGGCGGCACAGAATGAAGCGGGCGCCCAGGAAGTGGCGGCAGCCCTGGCATGGGTCACTTTCGCTCAGAGCGATCTTCAAGTTCGCGAAGTCCCAGTGCATGGTCCGGGTCTTAAAACCCTTGATGCAACAGGGCCTTGATGGTCTCGGCCTTGATACGCCAGGGGCTGGGGTCGGGGCCCATTTTGACAGCGGCCAGGCGGCCTTCGTGGATCATGCGGTAGATGGTGCGGCGGGAGAGCCGCAGAATCGCCGCCACTTCATCGGGGCGCAGCAAGGATTTCCGCTTCAGCAAGCCCAGTCCCGCATCGGCTGTGTCTGCCATTTTCCCCTCCTTCAGTCCTTGCTTAAAACCTGCCCGCGGCCAGGACCAACAGCAGCCCCAAAGGGGGTCGGGGCGGCCACCAGAGCCACATGATGATGACCAGCCAAACCAGGACCTCCAGGGCCCAACAGGTCTCGTCAAAGTACGCTCCTCCCCACCGGCACAGCAGGAGGAAATAGACCAGCACCACCAGGACCAGGAGCAGGATCATGTCTTACTCTTCCGCGGGCCGGAGCCGGCCATTATTACCAGACAGCCGATAAAATATCCAACTATGCAGCCCACCCAGAACCCCACCAGGAAATTCCACCACATGGCTTCCTCCCGTAGGGGCGGACCTATGTGTCCGCCCTGGGCGCACACGCAGGTGCGCCCCTACAACGCCCACAGCACCGCGGCTGCGGCCACGATGAGCGCCCCGGTGGCCATGAAACCCACCAGGGTTTCCCAAACCTGACGCCGGTCTTCCGGGGTGCTCAGGTATTCCTCAACCAGTTTTTTGAGATATAGGCCCGCCTGGTCCATCTTCAACCTCCATCCGGCGGCCGTTCGTCCGCCGGTCCATCGACCGATCCATCGATCGGTCCATCGATTTACTTTTCCCGCAGAGATTTGATGTCCCTCTCCAATATCCCCAGGTCTTTCATAAAAACTCTGGCCCGGAGGGCGAGTTCCGCCAGTCCCGCCTGGTCTAAATAATCTGCCATGTTCGTCAGGTGATTGTAGATAGGGTTAAACCGGGCATACGCGGCTTGTACCGGACGTTTGACCTTGCCCACGCTCATGGTTCCTCCTCCTGTTTCACTGACCCCTGGCCCCTGGCCCCTGACCCCTGCTCTTTCACCTCGTAGCCGAAGGTCTCCTTGACCCGGCGCTCCGTGCCCGCCAAGGCCAACCTTTCATCTGGCCAAGTCGCCAGCACGTCCCAATCGACGCTTTCCACCTTCCGGATGCCGCATTGGAGGCCGTAGACCCTGAGGTTGCCCAGGACGTCCACCTTCCGGGGTTTGACCACGTATTCCTCTTTGGCGTAGAGCAGCGTCCCGTGGGGCAGGTCGAGGGAGCAGGAGCCCAGGCCAGGGAGATCGAAGAAGACCGCCTGGTGCTCCTTCTCCAGGGTTTCGATTTTCTGTCCCAGGTACGCCAGCCGGTTGCTAATGGCATCCATCTGCCCCTGCCAGCAGCCCCGCACCTTGGTGAACTCCGCCTCCACCAGGGCGTCGATGCGGGCCTTTTCCGCCTGGGCCTCGGCCACGGCCGCCAACAGCCGGTCCGCCTCGGCGTGCTTCGAGGTAGGGTAATTAATCCGGGTGGCCGTCATCTTCCGTGTCCTCCCGCCCCAGGGGATTTTCTTGCCAGTCCTGGCAGGTGAAATCCCCGAAGGCCATCATGCCGATACAGTCGCACCAACCCAGATCTGGGATCGGCGGCACCAAACCGGGTTCTATCTCCGGCCCCTCCACGGACCACCAGCCGCAGGTGGCGCAGATCTTATTGTCCCGGTCCATGTGTTCAGTCCTCCGCCGCCTGCTTGCGCATGACTAACCTCCTGGCCCCTGCATCTGCAGCGCCAACTGCCCGATATAGGCGGCTTCGTTCATCCGATTCAGGCGGGCCAGCCGACCGATTTTCTTTTTCACTTTCTTTTCCTCCCGGGCTACGTATTCCCGGCGCTCGCTGTCAGAGGAGGGGTGATAATAGCCCGGCTTGACGGTGCAGCAGGAATGGGCGATGAAAACCGGATTGACCAGGTCGTACTTCACCTCTTCGATAAGTTTGCGCAGCCGGCGGCAGCCGGTCATTTTGTTACCCTCATAGGGCCGCAGGAAGACCTTTTCGAACAGCTCTCCCGCCCCAATGGCCCGGGCCTTGCCGATGTGCCGGGTCAACTCGATGAGCAGCCGGCTCTTGGCCTGCTGCCATTCCAGGTCCCGCTGCAAGTTGGCAACTTTTTTCTCCGTCATTTTCCCGTCCTCGCTTGGGTGTGGCCGCCAGCCTCCTTTCCGGCCCCGGCGACCCCCGGGGCCGGTTGCAGGTTAACGGGTAAGCGAATTTATGGCGCGGCCGCCTGCCGCTCCCGGGCCGCCACCTCCCCAGGGGCCCGGCCCTTTTGCGGACAGCGCCCCAGGCAGTGGGGGCTTTCCGGATTCCGGCAAATGCCGTCCAGGTCCCCGAAGTATAGGCAATCTCTGGGGGCCAGGTCCGCCTCCTCCCGCCAAGGTCTTCCTGCGCCCCAGGGATTGTGGTGATCGCACATGGGTCATTCCCCCTTCGGCTGACTGGTGAGGTGCCAGCACCGGCATAAGGAGCATTGGTAGGCCCGTTCCGGCACATAGTCCCGGCGGGAGATGGCCGTGATCCGGGCCACCGCCATCATGGCCCGGCGGTGGCTGCTGTACCCCGTCTTGCCGGTTCTGCATTTACGGTTGTGGCTCGACATTTTCCCCTCTTGCCTGCTGCCGCCGCTTTTCCAGGGTCTCGGGTTTGCGCTCCACCGGTTCCCCGGCCTGTGGTGGGGCAGGCGTCCCCGCCTGCCGTCTTTCCTCATAAATCAGGGCCACCTGCACCTTGTGGAGCCGTTCAGGCGTCAGCCACTCCAGCTTGCCCACCTTGAACATCTGCCGGGCGATCCCCTCGGCATAGGCCCAGGGCCGCCCCAGGGCGTTCAGGGCGCACTCGATGGCCGCCAGGTGCACCTGCTTGGCTTTCTGCTGGCCCCGCATCGAGGCGGGCGGGCGTCCCCGCCCGCCGTCCTTGGGCCGGTAGACGAACCCGCTTGCCTTCAGGTGCTCCATGAGCTCGTCAAACTGGGCATTGGTCAAGTCCTTGGTGCTCTTCACCCCGAACCGCGCCTTGAGGTCCTCCCGGTCCAGCCCCAACTGCGAGATGGCCACGTTCAGCAAGGCAATCTGCTTCGGCTTGATGGGCCAGTGGGGTTTCATGGGCTTCTCCGTGGGGCGGCCGTCGCCGCCCGCCGCGCCTTCCGGTGGCGCTTCTGCTCCGCCTTGCTCATTTTCTGGTCCAGGCGCCTGAACTGGCCGCTCTCCGTCACCAGATACCGGGTGCCGTCGCTGGCCTTGACCGGGCCGGGCGGATAACCGCAGGGGGTGCGGGACAGCTTTTGTTTAGTGGCCCGGAATACCTTGGGGTCTCCTGCAGGCGGCATGGTTGGGTCGGAATCCTTGACCGGCATAAAAACCTCCGTCAATTGAGCTGCGCCTCCTCATAGGTCGGCCGCGGCCCCTGCTTGATCCGCCGTTCCATCTCCTGGCTGGCCTTGGAAAGGTCTCGGTGGATTTTTATGGCCCGCAGATGCCCCAGGCCGACGGTCATCAAAATGTTCACGACCTCCCGGTCGGAAGCCGCCCCCGCCGGGTTCCCCAGGGTCTGCAAGATCGCCCTGGCCTCTTTGAGCATCCCGTATCGCCGCCGGTTTTCCTGGAAATATCTTCTTTGTTTGGCGATCATGGTCCTCACATCTCCACAGCCGCCAGCTTCTCGGCCTGGTGAATCGGGCAAAGGCGGGTGTGCTTCACCGTTTCGTCTTCCCGGTCATTTGCCGATTGATAACCTTCATTACCGCTGCAAAAAGGGCAATCCATGCCCTCCGTGTAGTTTTCACCCTCTTTCAACAGCCGGAACACCAACAACCGGTATTGGCGGACGAGGCTTTTCAGCCGCCTGACCTCCATTGTCCCTGCCATTACCCCTCCTCCATCTGGCTCACCGCCAGCCTCGCCTCGGCCACCGCCACAAAGGCCGCATCCAGCTTGGCCAGGGCTTGCTTTTTCTGCTCCCGGCGCCGCCGCAGGTATTCGGCCTTGCTCTCGTTCCGGGGCGGCTCCGGGCCGGGGTCCTTGACCAGGCGGAAAACATCCCCCTCCCAGCGCCCCACCTTCTGGGAGTCCAGCAGCCGCAGCCACTCCTGGACGTAGTTGGCCGAGGCCTCCGCCACCTCCTGGAGCTCCTCCGCGGTCACCGCCCGCCGGGCCCGGAGATAGCGCCACATCACCTCCTGCTTGCTGGGCTTGGCGGCCTGGCCGGTCCAGCGATAGACGCCGTTGCCCTGGGGCGAATTTTTCGTAAGGTCCCCGGACTTGACCAGGGCCCTCACCGCGTCATCCACCCGGCGCATGTCCTTGCGGGTCTGGATGCCCAGCCGGTCGCCCAGGTCCTGGCGGGTGACCGGCTTCTGGCCGTTGCGGCTCAACACCCGGGCCGCCTGGCGCGCCTGGTCGGCGAACTTCATTTGCCGATCTCCTCGAAGGTCTTTTTCGCCCTGATTTTGGTGGGGTTGCAGGGGCCATCCGGCCGCCTGGAGCATTTGCCGTAACCGCCAGGGATCAACTTGCCAGGAATAGAGGAACCCCGCACTTTCCAGAAGGGGCAGTCATTGCAATCACCCGTAGCTTCCGGTCTTTTTTTCATCTCTTCACCTCTTCGCCTTCCCAGTTTTTCACCAGCTTCTTGATACCCACCTCATAGAGCATTTCCTTGGCCACATATTTCCTGGCCATTATGATCCTCGGCAAAATTATGACTTCTGCGAATGGGTCTCCTGCGGGGACTGTGAGCTTCGCCAGATCCAAAACTATTTTCTGAGCTCCGATTAGGCGACCGACCAGCCTCTCAAGCATCCTCTCCGTAAGGCTTTCAGGATCAACCACGACCGTTTTCTCCGGGTCCTTAACCCGAATCATGCCGCGTTTTCTGCTGGCCCCTGGCCCCTGGCCCCTGACCCCTGTCATTTCCTCACCCCCCTAAAGCCCATTTTCACGGCCTGGCGCACCATCTCCACCGTCACCTGCCGGGTGCGTTTGGCATTCGCCAGGCCCACCAGGTCGATCATGCTGCGCTTGATCACCCGCCAGTCGCCGCCTCCCGGCGCCGATTGCAGGGCGACCGCCCCGTCCGGCGACACCTCCAGCCCGGCCGCCTCCCGGCCGTAGGTGATGATGTCCTTGGCACTCACCGGCGCAAAGCGCATGGTCTGAAAGACCCGGGACCAGACCCGCTTATTCTGGCTTAACAGCGCCGTCAGTTCCTCTTCGCCGATGAGCACGATGGCGGCGCCGGTGAGCTCCGCCAGGGCCCGGACCAGGTTCAGGTGCCGGGGCGTCATGTCCATCTCGTCCAGGAAGACCGGGTTGGGCTGCCCCACCAGGCGCTCCAGCGCCTCGGCGAAACAGCCGTTCTTGGTGGCCGGCGGCTGCAGCACCCCTAACTCCCGGCACAAGGCCTGCAAAAAGCCCAGCTCACTCGTGGCCCAGATGGGCAGCATCAGGAGATGCACGCTGCCGTTATTGGCCGCCCAGGCCGCCGTGGTGCGAGACTTGCCGTAGCCCGCCGGGCTGATGATCGCCCCCAGCCGCCCTTCGCCCGCCCCCAACTCCAGGATCTCCATCATGGCCAGGAAGTTTTCCTGGTTCTGGCAGGCGACCCGCTTGTGCTCAAACTTCGCCGGGGTCCAGCCGTCTTTTTCAGTCATTAAGGTCCTCCTTTGCGCCTTGGCGTTGGTGGCGCAGGCGTCTCGCCTGTGCACCTTAGTTATCCGCCCCCGCCTGGCAGACCATCGCCAGATCCTGCGCCTCGAACCACTCCTTCAGGGCCGCATACTCCTCGCCGTGCCGGAAGTAGTAGGCGAATTGCCGGTCATCGGGCTCCAACTCCCCGCCCCGGGCCTGGTGCGCCAGCAGCGCCAGGTACCGCCGGCAGTCCGGCCGCGCCTTCAGCTCCTCCAGGCACTCCTCCTCCACCCTCATCCGCCGGGAGGCGGCCGCGGCGTCGGCTTCGATCTGCCGCTTCTCGGCTTCGGTCAAGGGCAGTGGCACGGGCTTTCCAGCCTGTGGGGCCGGCTGCCCATCCGCGCTCAACCCCAGCCGGGCGAAGTGCGCCTCCGTCTCCGGCTGCACCAGCGTCTCGCTCAACATCCGGCAGAAGACCGAGGCCTCCTTCTCCTGGTGCTTTTTCAGTTCGATCTGCGTCTTAAATTCTGCCTGGTGCGCCGCCGTGCCGGTGATCCTGGCGATGGGATGCACCTTGGTCATCACCCGGGCCTCACACAGATAAGTCCCGTCCTCCTCAAAGACCTGGATGGCGTCCGGGTCCAGCAGGTCGTAGCGGATCATGACCGGGTGCCGCCGCCCGTAAAGCTCCGGGGCGTAGTAATCCCGGCCCAGGTGGGTGATGCCCCGGCGGTGGATGGTGCGCACCGTCTGGCTCAGCATCAGGAAGCGCAAATCCGCCGGCTCGATCCCCGGCCCCCGGCCCGCCATAAACACCTCCAGGGGCGATTTGCCCTTCAGGTGCCCCCGCGGTTGCGGCCGCGGGTTGTATTTCTCGTCCAGCCAGGCGGCCAGACCCCGGTGCGTCTGGAGCAAGGTGGGCACGGCCCCCCGGGTCAGCCGCTCCCACATGCGCCGGTGCTCCTTCTCGCCCCGGCTACGGTACGGGGGCTTCTCGTCGATGCCGCCGCCGGTATAGGTGGGGGCGTGCTTCTCGAATTCCTTCAGGGTCAGGTGAAATCGTTCCACCGTCTTGCTCTGGCCGTGGTAGGGCCAGGCGAAGATGGTTTCGATCCCCAGCCGCTTGAACAGGCCGCCCAGGCCCGACTGCTCCAGGTTCCCGGTGAAATACTTGGCCCCGAAGGCCTTGCCGTTGTCGATATAGATGCACAGCGGCAGTTTCCCCAGGGTGAGAATCGCCCGCCACAGGGCCGCGGCGATGGACCGGGTATCTTCCGTGGGCATGATCTCCCAGCCCACCGGGAAGTTCGACTTCATGTCCATGAAGGTGATCAGGGTGAGGCGTTTGGGCTTGCCGGTGTAGGGATTGACGGACTCGAAATTGATGGTGTGGCCGTCCGCCACCAGGCAGTCGCCCACCTCCAAGAGGTCGTAATCCCGTTCGATGTGGTAGGCGCACTGATCATTCCAGGCCTGTTTGCCTTTCCGGCTGTAGATCCAGATATGGTTTTTGCGGGCCTCGAAATCATCCAGGAAGCGCTTGTAGGTGGCGTCCGACTCGTCGTCCGGCAGGCCGCGCAACCGCATGGCGTCACGGGCATTGCTGATGACCTGCGCCTTGTTGTAGCAGTTGGGAGAGAGGGCCCAGGCCAGCAGGATCTTCCCCTGGGGCATGCGCATCAGGTCCTCTAACTTCCCTTCCCGCCCCCCGATGCGGCGCCGGCCCCGCAGATGGTCGCCGTGTTTCGGGGCCAGGGCCTTCAGTAGGTCCGTGGCGCCGGCGTTGGTGGGGCGGGCGTCCCCGCCCGCCCTCCTTGCCCGCACCGCCCAGCGCTCCGCGGTCTTGTAGGTCACCGGCCCCAGGACGTCGTAGAGCCTATGATAGGGGCCGTTGGCCCCGGAATTGTAAGCCTCAATGAAGGCCAGTTTGGCGGGCAGGACCGCCCCCCAGCCCTTGGCCCGCCCCGCCTGGTCCAGGTAAAGCCTGAGCAGGTCCGCCCGGGCCAGGGCCAGGCGCTCCTGCCAGGGCGGCAAGGTCTTCGGGGTGGAGGCGTCCAGTGGCACAGGCGTCTCGCCTGTGGACCTTATCATCCCTCTCCCCTCGCGGGAGAGGGCTGGGGTGAGGGGGGTTTCTCTGACCCCTGACCCCTGACCCCTGGCCACTGCCCTCCCATCCTCCAGCAGCCGCCCCAGCTCCCAGGCCTCCGCTTTGCCCCGCACCTCCTTGGGCAGCCCGGCCCCCAGGTATTCCTTTTTTATTCCCCCGCCCCTGCCGTTGGGCCGTTCCCGGCAGGGCCACTGCTCCTTGTCCGCCCGTCTGCGTGCGGATCTTTCAGTAATCCCCAGGGCCTCCGCTAATTCTTTGGCCAACCATACCTCTGTCATTTTTCCAAGTTCCATAATTCCAGCAGTTGCTGCCGTTTTCTGATCTCCCGGTTAAGCTGGCGGGCCTCCTCTTGTAACCGGTGAATCTCGCTCCGCAGCGCCTCCGGCTCCTGAAAGGCGTGCAGCCGCCGCTTGCGGTTCAGCACCAGCAGGGGGCCATCGTCCCCCGCAGCATCACAGAAGGCCGGCAGGTATTCCGCCGGAACATGCCGGTCGGCCTTCGACTCCGCCGTCCAGGAATCAATCATCTCTTTGGTGATTTGGGTGTTGAGCAGGTGGGACATCTGCCCCGCCACCTGGTGGCGGGAAAGTGGGCAGCGCTTCAAGGCCTGGTTCATGGCTGTCTTCAAATCATCCAGGCAATGCATGGAACCGGGGCGGTCCTTTTCTTCCTCCCGGCCCCGGGTCATGGCCTCGAAGATGTTTGGTTGCCGGGCGTCTATTCTTTTTTTAAGATTAGACATTGACACCTGTGCCCTTGTGGTCTTAAGATGCTGTGCAGGATTTGGGGCGGCCCCGGCCCCGGTTGCCTTGCAATTCCGGGAACACCGTCAGCGCGTCCAGGTCCAGGATCTCGGCAATGGCCTCCATGATCCGGCGGCTCACCAGTTGGTGCTTCACCACCAGGGACACGGCGTTGACCGTCACCTCCATATCCCGGGCGATGGCCCGCATGGACCGGCCCTTGCGCAGTAGTTCGACCTTGATGTCGATGGTTTTCATCGTTTGAAACTCCGATTGGTTAATTACGAACCCATATTAAAACCGCATGGTTTGATATGTCAAGAGAAAAATTAACCTAATGGTTATTTTTTTGTGTCCGGGCAGCTTTTTTGACCCTTTTTTGAGCATCACTTATTTTCTTAATTATATTTAATGCTTACCTATGTCCGGGCAGCCATTGACATGTGCGCGCAAATGTCCGGGCAGGTCTGGTCCTGCTCGGACATGGCTCTGGCCCAAAAATCTCATTCTATGAGCAAATTTCAGGACCGCTTGCGCCAGGTTCGGGGCAAATTAACCCAGGAGGAGATATCCAACCAATTGGATATCCATTCTATTACTTATGGGAGGTATGAACGCGGGGAAAGGTCGCCTGGTGTTGAATTTGTCGAGAAGGTCTGCCGGGCCTTTAACATCAGCCCCACTTGGCTGATCCTGGGCGAAGGCCCCATGCGCCTGGACGAGGCCGCCGTTCCCGCCCCCGCCCCGGCCGCGCCCTTGAACCAGGAACTCCTGCGCCAGGTCCTGGCCGGGGTCAAGAAGGGCCTTGCCTTAAAGCGCCTGGTCCTGTCTCCCGATAAGGAAGCTGAACTGGTGGCCCTGCTTTATGATCACTACGCCAAGACCGGGGAATCTCCGGCAGAGCAAACCGTGGAGAGATATCTTAGATTAGTCGCTTAGGAGGGAATATGTCCAAGCATGCCGATTTGCAAGAGGAAGTGGCCAAAATTGTCGCCTTCGCCCGGTCTTGTGACCCGGCCCCCGATAAACCCATGACCATTAATGGCAACCACAACATCCAGGTGGCGGGCGGCGGGGAGCGGCCCATGACTATCACCGGTCACCGCAACCTGCAAATCAACGGCCCGGCCTCCATCCTGCGCCGTTTTTTCAAAATATTTCGCCCCCCAAGGGAGAATCATCATGAGCCTAAGTGACCGCCGCCTGGGTTACGCGGTTTTGGCCGCATCCTTCCTGGTCTTGTTGTTCCTTGGTTTGGTGGGCTCGCTTTTCTGGGAAGGCCAAAAGAGCCAGCAGATTGCCCCTCCATCGCCGTCTGCCTCACCGACCAAAGAGACGCCTTCGGCCCCCAAAACCATCCCTCCCCCTTTGGCCGCCTTTCTTAAACAACACCCTGATGAGCTGCAAGCCGCTGCTCGCGCCGTCGAGAAATGGCAAAAAGCCGGCCTGGTCGATTACTGGATCAGCCCCGATGGTATGTCCGCCCTTGTCCATGTGGAGCCCAAGTGCTGGTACCCCCTGCTCCATAAAGACAAAGAGACCTTCGTTCAGATTTTTCTTGTCTTTTTCCTTGGCTATAACCTTGACCATCCCGGACCCGGCGAAGTTCCGTTCTTCTCTGTTTTGAATATGTCCACCCGGGAACGCCTTGCCCGCGCCTATCTGAATTCCGGCGAGATTGAGATCTTTAAGTGAATTCTGATCTTGGGGGCCTTAAGGAAAAACGAGGGTGAAAATTAGGATTTTCCCAATTTACATTTTATTGCACCGCTTATACGGTGGCAGTAACAAGCACAAAAAGGGGACAAGGGGTGCAGACCATCAATGGGGACCAGAATATCCAGGTGGCCGGTGACCTGATTGTTGTTCAGTCGTCTCCGAAGCTTTCCAAATCTCTTATTTTCGGCATGTTCTTACCTCCCCTGAACAGCATTGCCATCCTTCTGTTAATCACTTTTGAAAGCTTCTCGCCAGGGGATTTTCCAACCCTATCCTCGTCTCATCGCCCCGAACTTTATCTCATTCTATGTGCATCTTTCAGCCAGTTCCTGTCGATTTATCTCATTTTACGCCTCATGCCCTTTTCCCCTTGTGTACCTCGTCAAGACCTTGAAAATGCCGCAAAAGTTCCCCTTTCGTCTCTACGCATCCCCATGAACTCTATATCTCATTCTATGTGCCCCCCCACATGAAGGGGGCATCTTCCTTGAAATGTTACCCTATATGTTACCCCGAAACAAAAATGGGGTCAGCCGCTTTAGCTAACCCCTTGATTTTTCTGGTAGGCCGTCG
>Ga0315281_10000981_pt1 | contig 41260 bp, 39 predicted proteins | sample YL17G07_0_MG_FD_204540 | JGI IMG/M metagenome (GOLD analysis project Ga0315281, IMG submission 204540) | Sediment microbial communities from Yellowstone Lake, YNP, Wyoming, USA - YL17G07_0 | ecosystem: Environmental > Aquatic > Freshwater > Lake > Sediment | place: USA: Wyoming | collected...
TCTTCCGTCCCGAACCGCTCTTGCCATTCCAGCAAGGTTACACTTTCCGTTTTCATGACTCCCTCCTGTCCGTTGCTACACGCAATGTTGGACAGGTTAAGCGGGGCTTTGTTCAGAGGCATATAAGTTTATGCCCAAATCGGCACATACTCGGAAAACTTCCTGGATTTATTTTCCGGGTCTGCCGCTTTGATGAGCTTGCGGTCAAGCGCCTCCTGTATTAGTGCCGACACCATTGAGCGTTGTTTTTCTGGCATTTTGAGACGCTCACGCAATGTCTTGTTTGTCATCGCACTGCCAGACAGGTGTTTAAGCACTGCATGCTGATAGCAAGCATCCATCCGTTCACTCGGGGACATTTGCGCAAATGTTCTCGGTGAGAGCAATGTAACCTTGAAATAGTTGGAGCCAGCCTCGAACTTTATTGGGGGAAGTCCATACAGCTCCACCTCCAAACCGGCCTTCAATAGCCCTGAACCCTGCTCTTCACAAATTCTGAACCGACGAAATGCGCGCGCCAATTGCTCATTGCGCGATTCCGGTTGTGTACCTATCAATCGGTCGAGTTGCTTGGAAGGGAGCAGCCCGCCGGGGTTTGATATTTCAATCCTGTCATCGAATATCTCAACTAACGGCCCCGCGCCCATAACAGAAAAATCCTGATGTATTAGCGCGTTTGCAATGATTTCGCGTAAGGCTGTTTCTGGATAAACAGTGCGTTTGACACGCAATGCCTGTTCAATAATTTCGCTTTGTGGCAACTGTGACATAACGAATTGCAACAACCCTTGAAAGCTGATGGCGTAACCTTTCGAACCTTCCTGCTCCAGCTTCATATTGGCTTCGTTGGTGCCGTTATAAACGATCACCCTGACAGCCTTGCGACTGATGTCTGGAAAATCACTCAGCTTGCGAGCGGCAGCAATCGCTCCGAGATTCGTAACATAACCACCATTTGCCGGTTCACGCGTGATAAAGCCCTCACCCTCTATCCATAACAGCATTTCATCCTGAGAAGAAGGTGCTGGGCGTCCCAGCATGGCAATAATTGGATCAACAGAAAGTCTTGCAAGCAGCGCATCTTCATCGAGCAAAACCGAAGCCCGAAGCTCTTCCCAACGTGGCGTTCTGCTATGCAACATAAGAGTGCCAATTTCTTGGCGAGAAGCAATTCGCGTTGTTCCGCCTGAGCGGATAAAGGCATGCTCCAATCCTTTTCCTCGTATGTGCACCGGCTTAACAGGCGATTCTGGCACATGGACAAAAAGCAAGCGAACGTCCTCATAATTATCTACCGCATGATCCAATGCCAATGGCGGCTCAACAGCACTTCGCCCAAGATTCGCCAATTGGTTGACAACCACTTCGATTCCAGCATCAGCAATACCAACGGGAGTGCCGGAATTATCCACGCCATAGATCAAAAATCCGCCGCCGGGATAGTTGGACAAGGCGGATAGATGCTCTGCCAAGCGTTTCTTGTCGGGTGACAGGGCTGCTTTCCAATCCAACTCATTTAGCTCGTGCCGAGGTGACTCCAGGCTTCCCCTCAACAAAGCAAGAGCACGATTCAACCAATTTTTCATTTGGACGTTTTCAACTTAAATAAGAATGTTAGAAATATCAGCATGTTGCAAACATAGTACGTTTTGATCATATATAAAACCAGCCTTACCTTCGGCGCAATATTTCCAGCAGCGACTGGTCATCCTCGCACGACTTGCCCATCGTTCTCACGTTTTCTTCCTCGATTCCCAAGTTTGCAGCAAGAACGTCGCCATCGTGCCAGAAAGATTTACAGCGAGTTCCGCATGGCGCGGCAGGGGCTTCGTTCCAGAGACTCCCTTGCCGTGCGCATCGCTATGCCGATTTCTCAAAGAGCCCAAACCCTCAACGACTGTCTGGCATCCGCCGAGTATCTGCTTGAACAACTGCTCAGTGTGCTGGCTTGGCGAAAGCGTGAGTTGCTTGGCTGTCAGCGTGTAGAGTTTGGGCAAGTCAGCACTATCGTCATATGTTGCACCTGCCGCGTCGAGAATATGTTTGCACACCGTCTCAAGGAGTGTGCGGGCAGCAGTAATCGCACCTTCAGGATCGGTGCTTCTGCGCTCTAATGCTTTATGCCAAGCTTCCTGAATAAATGATGAGCTGACCGCTTGGACTGTGGCTGAAATTGCTTTATCGCTGGGCGTGCGAGACCCCGTTTCAAGCATCGTCAAAAGCGGATCGAACTCCTCTCGCAGGTATTCCTTCCGCTTTGCATACGTATCAAACTTGGGTTTTATAAATAACCAGAATTCAGAAAGATCACGGCACACACGCACACATTGAGGAAGCAATTTCTCGATTCGAGGCGACGCAGTCAGCTCACAGCGCAAGCGTTTGTAGTCCTTGTCATCGCCGTCGCCACCTGTTGCGCGCGAGACCAGCATCACCTTCAATGACTCAACGCTGTTAATGAGCTCTTCGTTCATCGCTCACGCCTCTACAAGATTGACCTGCCCAGAGAGCAGGCGCGGCAGCAGCAGATCACGGGTGCATCGAAGGTTGGCTGTTTGAAAAATGAGCGTTTGCATTTGTTGAATGGCTGATTCAACCACCGCCGAAAATTGACTTGCAACTGCCAAGGTCGGAATAACGACAGGATACTCTTCCAGTACGCTCCAATTCGCGCGTGGCATCTTCGATCCGTTCGAGGTGGCGGTCGCATGAGCGACAAACTCGTCGCTTGAAACACAGCCTACAACGATGGCGTAGTGCTCTGGCTGTCGTGCGCGAATGACGATGGTATCGGCAGAGCACAGACCATCGAACGGCGCGATGATGACTTTATGGAAATAAGGCCGAATCTTTCCGAAAAGGACTTCGCCATTCTTGAAAGCTAACTTGTTCGAGCCAAGTTCAGATGCTATTTCCCATGAGTCGAGTGCAAGCGAGCGGCGCGGGATATGTTCGAGCCCAACATATGGCTGCGACTCATCGATCTTGCCTTTCGGGATGTTGCGGCGCATGTCCTCGGCGAGGTCGCCCAGCTTCTTCACCTCCCACCCCTGCGGAATCTGCCCAAGCGGCGAATCGAGAAGGGGGACAGATTCGTGGCCGGGGTAGCGGAAGTGGACAAACCATTCGCGGTAGAGGCTGCGCGCCATGTCTTCCAGTATGCGGATGCGCCGCTGGTTGTTTTCGATCAGCTCGTCGTAGGCAGAGAGGATGCTTGCGATCCGCCGTTGGGTTGGGAGCGGGGGAAATTCACACTCAAATTCTTTAAGGGCTGAAACATCGGCACGTTGACGACCGGATGCGCCAGTCATGCTCTTTTCAGCAGCGGAACGCAACCCTTCTTGAAGCGCAAAATAGAACACAAAATCTTGGTCTGACACATTTGGTTTTGCTCGAAGAACAAAAAACTCAGTCGAGCCTAATCCTGCCTCTTTATCTGAGAATTGAGCAATCTTCCCATTCTCCAGACAGGGTGTTATACGGGCAAATAGAGTATCTCCTGGCAGAAATTTTGCGCCCGAACCCTTGGCTTCTCTTCGCTCGTTAGCCGTAACTTTTCGGCGGCCTGCTGTGATCGCATCCATGCCAACGAAAGGAACCTGCGCATCTTTGGACAGTTGCGTTTTTGGATTGATGTCAACGTAATCGGACAGCTTCATCATCACACTTCCAGAATTTCCGCCACATTCTGGGCAATGGTCTGCTCCAGTTCGCGCGCCTGGGCATTCAGCACTTCCAGCCCGGTAGGGTGCAATAAGCGTAGCGCATTGCACCAATCCATGCGGCGCAATGCCCGTTGGTTATTGCGCCCTACTTCGCCTGTCGTTTTCACGATTTTTCTCATTCCTCGGTGGAGCTGCCCAAGCCATCCGGTTTTTTTAGCGCCTGCTTTTCCTCCGCAACGAGGCGGCGTTCAACTTTCTTCACATCCTCGGCGGCGGGCAGACTCTCGGGGCGAATGCCGCGTTCGAGCAGGGTGTTGCGAACGGCCCGATGGTTGGTGATGTGTTCGCTGGAAATGGCGGATTCAGTTTGCATCCCGTGCTGGCGGGCGTTGAAGATGGTTATTTCGGTGGCGAAATCCTTGGCTTTGAGGATGATGGTCGGCGCGAAGTCGGCCAGGGGACGGTTGTCTGGCACTTTCCACCGGGCTTTCATGGTCTGTGTGGTTTTGCCGAACAGCGCTTGGTCGCCCTTGCTGCGGATAATGGCAAAATTCTGATTACCGCCAGTCTGCTCGAAGATAACTTCGGAGAGTTCTTTTTCGGTGGCGCCCAGCTTCTTTCGGGCAGACACGCGCTCGGCTTCCAGCAGGCGCTGTTCGATCAACTCGGCGCGGCGGGTCTGAACGGCAAAGTAGGTCTGGGCAAAGGCGATTTCCGGCTTCTTGGGGTCGCCGTTCTGGGCGATGAGGTAGCAGGCGTAGCGGGTGAGCATGATGTCGTCCACCTCGCGCTGACTGCCCGAACCCAGATCGACCATTTTCCTGACGTCAGGAAAATGGTCTGCAATTTGATGCCCAGATACTTCGCAGGCGGTTTTGGCCTTGGAAACGACGTTCAGGAAATTTTCCCATTTGGCATACCCCAGCAGGTGCTGAATATCTCGCGCCAGCCAGTATTCCACGCCATCTTCGGTTTGCTGGGCGTGTGCTTCGAAATTAAAGGTGAGGGCTTGAACCAGTTCAATTTTCATGCTTCGAGTATCTCCGTGACATTGCGTGCAATGGCCTGCTCTAGTTCGTGCGCACCAAACTGATTCCTTCCCCCTGCGAGGGGGAAGGCTAGGATGGGGGTGAAATCTTTGCGCATCGAATGCACCGTTTCTACCCCCTCCCTGGCCCTCCCCCTGCGAGGGGGAGGGAACATAACGTGTAGCGGATGTTCTGTATTCGGCATAGCCATCATCATTTCACCAACCGCCCCGCCCAATAAGCCGGACGGCGGCGCTGGTGCGCCACGGCAAGCACGAAAATTTGCGTTGAATCGGTGCGGTAAATAACGTGGAAGGGAAAGCGCTTTAATCCGGCCTTGTGAATATCGGGGGCGGCTATCGTCGGATAAAAGTTGGGGGTGCGACAGATAAGCGCCATGACCGCATCAAATTCGACAATGTAATCCGCGCCCAAACCGGGCAAACGATTCTGATAAAACGCAACGCTGTCGTAATGTTCGTCAAACGTATCTGGGTGAAACTGGTAATTCATTTCAGAAGTAAGCGAACCGCAGCGCTGGCTTCTTCGGCGGAAATCGTCTTAACCAGCCCGCTGTCAATTTCTGCCGAACGGCGCAGGGCTTCGACGCGCCATGCTTCGGCAATTTCATCCTCGCTTTGTTCTTCCAAACTCAACAGCAGCTTGTGCGCAAGTTCGGCGCGCTCTTGAAGGGGCAGATGCAGTGCGGTGCGTTCAAGTATTTTTGTGTTCATGATTTTCTCCTTGGATCGTTGGTATCGAGCAAATATTTCATGACCATTCCGTATCGCGAATGCGATGCTGGTAAGCCACCCCGTCTTCAGGAAATGTTGCGACGCCAATAAATTTAGCCAGGTCGCGTGACGGATCAATCTCTGGCCAATTAACAGACGGGGAAGCCACACTGGATTTTGCCGCGAGGTATTCCACAAAATCGAGCACCTCGGCCTTGCGGTGTTCATCCAAGCGATGAAGGTGTTCAATGATGCTGGCTTCTATGGCGGTATTCATGGCGTTCTCCTTGAATCAAGTCAGTAGCGATACGACATTTTGCGCGATACGGGTTTGCAATTCCAGCGCTTCAGAGTTCAGCACTTCCAGTTCCTCGCTGAGCGCTTCCAGCTTTTCCTTGAAGTCTTCATCGCTGACTGCTTCGCCTGCGGCCACGCCGACGTAGCGTCCGGGGTTGAGGCTCCAGCCTTGCGCTTCGATTTCGGCGAGGGTGGCGGCTTTGCATAGGCCGGGGATGTCGGCATAGCAAATCCCCCCGCCTGCGGCGGCCCCCTTTTTCAAAGGGGGCGAAGTGAAGATTTCCACCAGCTTGGCCTTGGCTTCTTCGCCACCCAAGGTGAAGTCAGATGCTTCGCCGCGATACAGGCGCACGATGTTGGCGATGAAACCGATTTGCGCATCAGCCCAGTCGCGGTGCGCACGGTCTATCTGACGGTAGATGTGGCGGGCATCAATGAAGAGGATGGTGTCGGCGCGCTGGGTGCCATGCTTGCCTTTATCGAGAAACCACAGCGTGCAAGGCAGCGTGACGGTGTAGAACATGTTGGGGCCGACGGCGACCATCACGTCCACCGCACGGGCTTCGATCAGTTGCTTGCGGATTTCCTGTTCGCTGCTGCGTGCGTCAGAGGCGGAGTTTGCCATGACGAATCCGGCGCGGCCTTGTTTATTCAGGCTGGAATAGAACAGTTGTATCCACAGCATGTTGGCGTTGTCGGTGCGCGGCAAGCCGAAAGGGAAGCGGCGGCCAGCTCCCACATCCGAGGCCAGCCTATCCTTGGCTACGGCGTTGACGTTGAACGGCGGATTGGCGAGGACAAAATCGAATTTGCCGACGGCTTCATGCGGGTCGTCGTAGTAGCTGTTGATGTGGCCGCCGTGGCGGATGTCGCCTTCGAGCCCGTGGATGGCGAGGTTCATGCGCGCGAGGCGTCCGGTGTCGTCGGTCTTTTCCACGCCGTGGATGAAGAGTTCATCGGCGGCATTCTTCTGATGCTCGGACACAAAGCGCGCGCTCTGCACGAACATGCCGCCGGAGCCGCAGGCGGGGTCGAGGATGCGTCCGTGGAACGGCTCGATCACTTCGACCAGCAAACGCACGATGGAGCTGGGCGTGTAAAACTCGCCGCCCTTTTGCCCTTCGGTGCGGGCGAATTCGCCGAGGAAGTATTCGTAGATACGACCGAAGGCATCGTAGTCGAGGCTGACGGGAATCTCGGAGACTTTCTTCAGCAACTCCTTGAGCAAGGTGCTGGTGAAAATTTGAAAGGTGCGCGGCAACACGCCCGCCAGTTGCGGATTGTGCTTTTCGATTTCCGCCATCGCATCGTTGATCGCTTGCCCGACATTCGCGCCTTCCGGCAGATTCAGCAGATGCGCAAAGCGCGCCGCTTGCGGCAGGAAGATCACGCCTTCGGCATGATAGGCGGCGGGTTCGTCAGTACGGGAGGTGGCACGGCGACCCTCTCCCCCAGCCCCTCCCCCGCCTGCGGGGGAGGGGAGCAAAGCAGTGCGGCGTTGGGTGAAGCGGGTCTCGGCAAAGAGCAGGAAGATCAGCCCCAGCACCGGCGCGGAATACTGCGCCGCAGTCAACCCGGAATTGGCGCGGAACTGGTCGGCGGCATTCCAAAGGCGTTTTTCAAGTGTATCGGTAGCAGTATCCCGCTCGGATGGTGCAATCCAGTGCATGCGTCTTCCCTGAGCTTCGTATTTTGTTATCGCGTGATGCTAACACGAAGAAGGAGCAAGACATATATGCCATTCGGACTATGCTGCGTCGAGTATATGCCAAAGCCAGCTGCTCACGAAGGTCGGCTTTTGGCACAGAGCCGAACTTCGTGACGCGATTTTGCCAGCCCGATAGCGGCCACTCGTGACCTATCTCAATGAGCCGAAATAGGAAGCTGTTAAACGCCATTTCGGCCGGGTGACTGCATGGAGCAGAAACACTCCCACTTGAAATTGTGAAATAAAACCTCACTTGGCTCTGGGTTTGTTGCACCACGACGACAAGTCAAAACCGCGCCATTACCATTTGCATGAGCTTCGGCTTGGCGGCTTCATCTGCTCGACCCTTTTCCAGCCGCGCTATAATCCAGCAACTCTCTTCGCACCCAGTTCACGGAGGCACCGCCATGTCACATAACCTGTTCGACACCCTTCAGACCTTCAGCCTTGCCAGCGGCAAACAAGGCACGCTGTATTCGCTGCCTGCGCTGGAAGCCGCCGGGCTCGGCAACATCTCCCGCCTGCCTGTTTCCATCCGCATCGTGCTGGAAGCGGTGCTGCGCAATTACGACGGCAAGAAAATAACCGAGGCGCACATCCGCCAGCTTGCCAACTGGCAGCCGAATGCGCCGCGCACCGAAGAGATTCCATTCGTGGTAGCGCGCATCGTGTTGCAGGATTTTACCGGCGTGCCGCTGCTTGCCGATCTCGCCGCGATGCGCGATGCCGCCGCGAAGATGGGCAAAGACCCGAAAATTATCGAGCCGCTGGTGCCGGTGAACCTGGTGGTGGATCACTCGGTACAGGTGGATTACTACAATCGCCCGGATGCGCTGAAGCTCAACATGGAAATGGAATTCGGGCGCAACAACGAGCGCTACAGGTTCATGAAATGGGGCATGCAGGCGTTCGACACTTTTAAGGTCGTGCCGCCCGGCGTCGGCATCGTGCATCAGGTTAATCTCGAATATCTGGCGCGCGGCGTGCCACAAAAAAACGGGATGTATTACCCGGACACGCTGGTCGGCACCGACAGCCACACCACCATGATCAACGGCATCGGTGTGGTCGGCTGGGGCGTGGGCGGCATTGAGGCCGAGGCTGGCATGCTCGGCCAGCCGGTGTATTTCCTCACCCCCGATGTGGTGGGCGTGCACCTCAAGGGCAAGCTGCGCGAAGGCGTCACTGCCACCGACCTGGTGCTGACTGTCACCGAACTCTTGCGCCGCCAGAAAGTGGTGGGCAAGTTCGTTGAGTTCTTCGGCACAGGCACGGCGGCGCTCACCCTGCCCGACCGCGCCACCATCGCCAACATGGCACCGGAATATGGCGCGACCATGGGCTTCTTCCCGGTGGACGACGTGACGGTGGACTACCTGCGCTACACCGGGCGCACGGACGAGGAAGTGGACGCCTTCCAGTCCTACTTCAAGGCACAGAATCTGTACGGCATTCCGCAGGCGGGCAGCATTGATTACAGCAGCGTGGTGGAGCTCGACCTTGCCACCATCCAGCCTTCGCTGGCCGGGCCGAGGCGCCCGCAGGATCGCGTCGCGTTGTCGAAAATGAAAGAAACCTTCAACGCCCTGTTCAGCAAGCCGGTGGCGGAAAACGGTTTCAATAAGCCGGCTGCCGAACTGGGCAAACGTTACGCCACGGAACTGCATATGTACAGTGGAGAGGTGTGCATTCCGATGTCTGGCGGCGGCTTGACCGACGGCGGGCCTGCTGGCAAACCGGCAGCAGGCAGCCACAGCAGTAGCGCGGCAAGCGAAATCGAAATGATGGACAGCCACCCTACCCCGGCAATGCACAGCCAATGCGCGGAAGAAACAAAAGCGATGGTCGGAATCGGCCACGGCGATGTGCTGATCGCCGCCATCACTTCCTGCACCAACACCTCCAACCCGAACGTGCTGCTGGCTGCGGGCCTGCTGGCTAAAAAAGCCGTGGCGAAAGGCTTGCGCGTCAAGCCGCATGTCAAGACCTCGCTCGCCCCCGGTTCGCGCGTGGTGACCGAATACCTGGCCAGGGCCGGGCTGTTGGAGCCCTTGGCTCAACTCGGCTTCAGCCTCGCGGCCTACGGCTGCACCACCTGCATTGGCAATTCCGGCCCGCTGGATTCGCGGCTCGAAGAAGCCATCGCCGCCCACGACCTGATCGCCGCCGCAGTGCTGTCCGGCAACCGCAATTTCGAGGCGCGCGTCCACGCCAGCATCAAGGCCAACTACCTGGCTTCGCCGCCGCTGGTGGTGGCCTATGCCATCGCGGGCCGGGTCAACATCGACCTGGACAGCGAGCCGCTCGGCGTCGGCAGGAACGGAGAGGCGGTGTACCTGAAAGACATCTGGCCGAACAGCGCCGAAGTGCAGACGATGCTGAAATATGCCGCCGACCCGGCAACTTACCGCAAGCTGTACAGCGACCTCACCCGCGACTTGCCGCTGTGGAACGCCATTCCCGCTCCCACCGGCAACCTGTACCAGTGGGACGATTCCACCTATATCGCGCGTCCGCCGTTCTTCGAACAATTCGGTATGCAGGCCGGAAGCATTGCAGAAATCCGCAATGCCAAACCGCTGGCGATATTCGGCGATTCGGTCACCACCGACCACATCAGCCCGGCGGGCAGCTTTAAGCCAGCCACGCCCGCAGGCAAATATCTGCAAGACAAGGGCGTGGCGGTAAAGGATTTCAACAGCTACGGCGCGCGGCGCGGCAACCACGAGGTGATGATGCGCGGCACCTTCGCCAACGTGCGCATCAAAAACCTGATGCTGCCCGCGAAGGCCGATGGCAGCCGTGTTGAGGGCGGCTACACGCTGTACCACGGCGCACAGATGGCGATCTACGATGCAGCGATGAAGCACATCGCCGACGGCACGCCGACGGTGATCTTTGCGGGCGAAGAATACGGCACCGGCTCCAGCCGCGACTGGGCGGCGAAAGGCACGCAACTGCTCGGCGTGAAAGCGGTGATCGCGAAATCCTACGAGCGCATTCACCGCAGCAACCTGGTCGGCATGGGCGTGCTGCCGTTGCAGTTCAAGGGCGACACCAATGTCGCCGCACTGCACCTGACCGGCGATGAAACATTCGACATCGGCGGCATCGACGAGAATTTGAAGCCGCAACAGGATGTGTTGCTCACCATAAAACGCAAGGACGGCAGCACGCAACAAGTGCCGCTGCTGCTGCGCATCGACACGCCGATTGAAGTGGATTATTACCGCCACGGCGGGATACTGCCGTATGTGCTGAGAGAATTGGTGTCTCAATAAACCGTTGCAGGGTGCGCGTCTTTGCCTCGTAAAGGCAAAGACGTGCACCCCGATTGGCTTCCCTTATATAATCTGCCATCGGATTTGAACTTATGGAATGTTTAACGTGAACGTCGCAAAGCGACACGTCATCACTCTCCCCCTCTGGGGGAGAGGTAGGAGAGAGGGAACGGACACGGCGAGAAGCGATGTCCATAATTCGGGGCGGCGTTTCTCGCCATGTCCGTTAGATGAGCAGCACCAATAGCGGCCTGCTGGGCGGGTTAGGCGCTTTCGACGATGTATCGCCAAAGCAAAACAAGGCATATCGACGATATGAATGAGCAGCAACAGCATAGCGGCGACGCAGGCGAAAAACTCAAACAACGGATATTGTTGCCGCTGGCGGTAATGTTTTGCCTGTCGCTCGCCGCATTCTCGGCATTCATCTACCATAATGAGCGCGCGCATCTGGATGAAAGCTTCGGGCGCGAACTGACCGCGATGCAGGCCAGTTATCACGAGATGCTTACCCTGCATGGCAATAACCTGCGGACGGCGCTCGCTTTTCTGGAATACAACCAGGCGTTGCGCGCAGCACTCGTTGCAGGCGACCGTGCGCAGTTGCAAACACGCTTTGCGCCGCTGTTCGAGCAATTGAAGCTCGAACTCAACATTACCCATTTCTACTTGCTCGATGCCAACCGCGTGACCTTGCTGCGCCTGCACCAGCCGGCCCGTTTCGGCGATCGCATCGAGCGCTTTACCGCGCGCGAAGCCGAACGCACCGGGCGTCTCGCAATTGGCCCGGAGCTGGGGCCACTCGGGACACTTACGTTGCGCGCGGTGATGCCCTTGCGCGAAGGAACCCGCATCATCGGCTACGTCGAACTGGGGATTGAAGCGCTGGATATCGTGGAGAGTATCAGTCGCGAATTCAGCGACGATATATATGTTCATCTGCACAAGGAATATCTGTCGCGCCTGGAATGGGAACAAGGCATGCGCATGCTGGGGCGCAAGCCGGAGTGGGATCGCTATCCGGATTTTATCGTGGCCTCGCAAACTCGTTCGGATATTCCGCCGGAGCTCGACCGCATATTCGCGCAAGGTGAGCGCTCGCATAAATTATCCGAGGTTGAGCTAAGGCAGAATAGGCAGACTTACCGTCTCGGCTTTATCCCTTTGCATGATGTTTCGGGGCGTTATGTCGGCGACTTATCCGTGCTGGGCAACACCACGGCCACAACAACACAAACGCATCGGTTGCTGTTTATGTTCATCGGCGCGACTATCGGCTGCGGCATATTATTGTTCATCATGACCTACCTGATTCTCGGCCGCACGCAACGGGCGCTGACAACCTACTTGGCCGAGCGCAAGAAGGCCGAAGCGGAATTGCGTATCTCCGCAAAGGCATTCGAGTCGCAGGAAGGCATGTTCATCACCGATGCCGACGGCGTGATCCAGCGCGTCAATAAAGCCTTCACCGAGACAACCGGCTACAGCGTCGAAGAAGCCGTGGGGCAGAAACCTTCAATCCTCAAGTCCGGGCAGCACGATGCCGAGTTCTACCGAACCCTCTTGGAAACGCTTGAACGCGACGGCTACTGGCAGGGCGAGATATGGAACCGGCGCAAGAACGGCGAAATTTACCCGGGGTGGCAAACCATCTCGGCTGTAAGAGGAGCAGATGGACAGATCACCCATTACGTTTCCGCCTTCTCCGACATCTCGAAGCGCAAGGAAGCGGAAGAGCAGGTTCATGACCTGGCTTTCTATGACCCATTGACCAAGCTGCCCAACCGGCGGCTCCTGCTCGACCGGCTGCATCAGGCGCTTGCCCTGAGCATCCGTAACAACCGGCAGGGCGCGCTGCTGTTCATCGACCTCGATAACTTCAAGAGCGTCAATGACACTCAGGGCCACGCTGTCGGCGACCTGCTGCTGATCGAAGCGGCAAACCGGCTGCAAGGCTGTATCCGGGAAGGCGACACCATCGCCCGGCTGGGCGGGGACGAATTTGTCGTCCTGCTTGAAAGCCTGGATCCGGACGAACAGGTCGCCGCCAGCCAGACCGAAACAGTGGGGGAGAAGATACTCGCGGCCATCGGGCAGCCCTACCTCATCAACGGCCACACGCTCCACAGCACCGCCAGCATCGGCCTCACGCTGTTTCGCGGGGCGGTAAAAACGGTGGGAGAAATGTTCAAGCGGGCGGATGTCGCGCTGCACCAGGCCAAGGCTGGCGGGCGCAACACCGTGCGCTTCTTCGATCCCGCCATGCAGGCCGCGGTCACGGCCCGCGTCGCCCTGGAGTCCGATCTGCGCCGCGCCGTTTCCGAGCAGGAGCAATTCCTGCTCTACTATCAGCCGCAAGTCGATTCATCGGGCCGCTTGACCGGCGCCGAAGCTTTGGTGCGCTGGCAGCACCCCGAGCGCGGCATGGTGTCTCCTGTCGATTTCATCCCGCTCGCCGAGGAAACCGGGCTGATCCTGCCGTTGGGCCACTGGGTGATGTCAACCGCCTGCCAGCAACTGGTAGCCTGGGCAGCGCAGCCGGAAACGGCCCATCTCACCATGGCAGTGAACGTCAGCGCCAAGCAGTTCAACCTGCCGACTTTTGTCGAGGAAGTGTTGGCGCTGGTCAATTATTTCAAGGTAGACACCACAAAACTCAAGCTGGAAATCACCGAAAGCCTGATGATGGAAAATGTGGATGACATCATCGCAAAAATGACCGCACTGAAAGCCCGTGGCATCAATTTCTCCATGGACGACTTCGGCACCGGCTATTCCTCGCTCTCCTACCTGAAACGCCTGCCTTTGTACCAGTTGAAGATCGACCAGTCGTTCGTGCGCGATGTGCTTACCGACCCCAACGATGCGGCCATCGCCAGAATCATCGTCGCACTGGCACAAACCATGAATCTGGCGGTCATCGCCGAAGGAGTGGAAACCGAGGCGCAACGCGAGTTTCTCGAACTGAATGGCTGTCACGCCTATCAGGGTTATCTGTTCGGCAAGCCGGTGCCGATTGAGCAGTTTGATGCGTTACTGAAGCAAGGCTGATCGTTTTTGATGATGCGGCGAATACCAAACGGCTGCTTTGGGCCAAAAACCGATATTGAGTATATCTCCCGATAGCGGCTCGTCAATTTCAAAATACGGCATTACACTGCGAGATCATCATCCGGCAACCAATCACAAAACCGGCTGCCCAAAATTTTGCAGGAGGAAATGTCATGTCCACCAGAGCAGAGCGCGATTCGTTTGGCATCATTGAGGTTCCCGCCGAACGGCTGTGGGGCGCACAGACACAACGTTCGCTCGAACATTTCCACATTTCGTCCGAGCGCATGCCGGAAGAAATCATCATGGCCCTCGCTGAGGTCAAACGTGCCTGCGCTCTCGCCAACCGCGATCTAGGCCTGTTGAAAGCGGAGAAGGCGGACGCCATCGTGCAGGCGGCGGAAGAAGTGCTTGCGGGCAAACATGGCAATGAATTCCCGCTGTCCGTGTGGCAGACCGGCTCGGGCACGCAGAGCAACATGAACATGAACGAGGTGCTCGCCAACCGCGCCTCGGAGCTGCTCGGTGGCGTGCGCGGCGAGGCGCGCAAGGTTCACCCCAACAATGAGGTCAATCTCGGCCAGTCGTCCAACGACATTTTCCCTACCGCGATGCATGTCGCGGCAGTTATCGGCATTGTCCGGCAACTATTGCCGTCATTGCGCACCCTGCGCGCGACGCTGGAGAAAAAATCCGCCGCGTTCGGCGGCATCGTCAAGATCGGACGCACCCATTTGCAGGACGCTACCCCGCTGACATTGGGACAGGAGTTTTCCGGTTACGCGGCACAATTGCAACACGCGGAAGCGGCGATCCTCGCCACGCTTGCGCCGCTGCACCAGTTGGCGGTTGGCGGCACCGCCGTCGGCACCGGGCTGAACACCCATGCCGAATTCGGCGGGCGCGTTGCCGCCGAGCTGGCGCGCAGCACCGGCCTGCCGTTCAAGAGCGCCGCCAACAAATTTGCCGCGCTGGCCGCAAACGATGAGTTGGTTGCGGCGCACGGCGCGCTCAAGACGCTCGCTGCCGCGCTGATGAAAATCGCCAACGACGTGCGCTGGCTTGCCTCCGGACCACGCTCCGGACTGGGTGAAATCAGTATTCCGGAAAATGAACCGGGCAGCTCGATCATGCCGGGCAAGGTGAATCCGACCCAGTGCGAGGCGCTCACCATGCTGTGCTGCCAGGTGTTTGGCAACGATGTCGCGATCACCATCGGCGGCGCTTCTGGCAACTTCGAGCTCAACGTATTCAAGCCGCTCATCGCACACAACTTCGCGCAGAGCGTACGCCTGCTCGCCGACGGCATGGCGAGCTTCGAGAAATACTGCGTGCGCGGCATCGAGGCCAATCACGGGCGCATTGAGGAGCTGATGGAACGCTCGCTGATGCTGGTGACCGCGCTGACACCGCATATCGGCTACGACCGCGCCGCAGAAATCGCCAAGCGGGCGCACCGCGATGGCAGCACGCTGAAGCAGGCGGCGCTGGCGCTGGGGTATGTCACGGAAAGTGAATTCGACCTATGGGTGCAGGCGGCGGAAATGGTTCATCCAAGGATGGCCTAAACCCAAATAGTTCATTAGCAAAGAACTGCGTCATTCCCGCGCAGGCGGGAATCCAGTTGATTGAATAATTCTCGCGTAGCGAGACAATAGCGTGGCTTTGCACGCTTCGCGGAGTGTTTTTCTTGCTGGATTCCCGCCTGCGCGGGAATGACGGTGCTAATGGATTATCTGGGCTTAAAGGAACGTAGCTTCCTGCTATCGCCTATTCCGCGCCCTGGATCAACTGTTCCAGCCTTACGCGCCCATGCGGGGTAGTCATCACCATCATCACGTCGCCTTCATGCACGATGTGCTGCATAGTTGGATTAAACACCCACTTTCCATCCTGCCTGATGGCGAGCAAAATGCAATCGCGCGAGGCGAGATTAAACATGGCAAGCAATTTGCCGGAAAAACCGGTTGGAACAACGACCTCTTCCATGCGCAGGTTGTCATCCGACTTGATCATCTCATCGAGGAAGGATACCACATGCGGGCGCACCATCGCCGACACGATGCGCAGGCCGCCGGTGAAATCCGGCGACACGATTTCGTCCGCCCCGGCGCGCCGCGTTTTTTCCACATTCTTCACGTCATGGCAACGCGCCACTACACGCAACCCAGGATTAATTTGCTTGGCGCTGAGGCTGATCACCAGGTTCTGGCTGTCGTCCGAAACCACTGCAAATACCCCGCGCGCGTGTTTGACCCCGGCTGCAAACAGGACGTCATTGTCGGTGCAATCGCCGTGCAGATATAACTGCTCCGGATGCCTGGACAGGTAATTTTCAATGTGCGCCAGGTTGGTATCCACGATTACGCAATGGCGTCCGGTCATCACCAGCTCATGCGCCACGTTGCTGCCCACGCGTCCCACGCCGCATACGATGTAGTGGTCTTTCAGCTTTGCGATCTTGTTTTGCATTTTCTTTCTCCGCCATGCCTCGTTGATATCGCCTTCCAGTATGAATGCAGTAAGGGTAGATAACATATAGGTCATCGTACCAATACCTGAGAGTGCAATGAATACAGTAAACAACCTCCCGCCGGGGCTATGCGAGAGATCGACAATCTCACCGAAACCTATCGTGGCAACCGTGATGAATGTCATGTAAAAGCAGTCCACCCAACTGTAGTGCGGGCCGCCTATGATGTGATAACCCACCGTACCGGTCAGCAGGATCAGCACCATGGCCGCTGATGCCCAGGCAAAGCTGAGATAGACGCGGGAAGCGGTTAATTCGGCCAGTTTCATCGTTCTTCAGTTTTTATCATTCTTCCGGGACATTGCCATCCGGAAACAGCACATCGGAATAACCGAACTGGCGCAAATCACGTATGCGCATCGGATACAGTATCCCATCCAGGTGGTCGCATTCATGCTGCACCACGCGGGCATGGAAGCCGCTTACCGTACGGTCTAGCAACGCGCCGTATTCATCGCAACCCTGATAGCGGATGACCTTGAAACGCGGCACCAGACCCCTCATGCCGGGCACACTCAAACAGCCTTCCCAGTCTTCCTCCGTATCGCTGCTTGAGGGGGTAATGACTGGATTGAGCAACACTGTTTGCGGCACCGGCTCGGCGTCGGGATAACGCGGGTTGTGCTGTACGCCGAAAATCACCACGCGCAAATTCACGCCGATCTGCGGCGCGGCCAGCCCTACTCCGTTCAGTGCCTGCATGGTATCGCGCATGTCGGCCAGCAGGGCATGCAATTCCGGCGTGTCGAAGCTGCGCACTTCCTCAGCGCGAAGCAACAGGCGTGCATCGCCCATACGCAACACATCTCTAATCGGCATCTAATCCCACTACATATTCGAGGATGTTGCGCACACGCCCCATGGCTGGCTGCGCCACCGCGCTGATGGATTCCATGTGTACGCCATCGCGGCTGCTACCGCGTCCGGCAGCATGGTTGACCACCACCGCAATGGCGGCGTAACTCAGGCCAAGCTCTTTTGCCAGCGAGGCTTCCGGCATGCCGGTCATGCCTACCATGTCGGCGCCATCGCGCTCCAACCGGTTAATTTCTGCTGCCGTTTCCAGGCGCGGCCCCTGTGTGGCTGCATACACGCCGCCATCCAGGCAGGCTTCGCCAGCGCGTTGCGCGGCATCCAGTATTTGCCGGCGCAATTCCGGATCATAAGGGTGGGTGAAATCGATGTGCGTCACCGGGCGGTCGCGCCCATCGAAGTAAGTGACTGCGCGTCCATAGGTGTAATCGATGATTTGATCCGGCGCCACGATGACCCCAGGCAGCAGGTCGGCGCGTATGCCGCCCACCGATGCGACCGATACGATGCGCGTGGCGCCCTGCTCATGCAGCGCCCACAGGTTGGCGCGGTAATTCACCTCGTGCGGCGGAATGGTGTGGCCGTAACCGTGGCGTGCCAGGAACATCACCTCGTGTTGCCGCAAGCGGCCAAAGGTAATCGCGCCGGACGGCTCGCCATAAGGCGTGCGCATAACCTGGCGATGCGTAATTTCCAGATTGGCCAACTGCGTCAGGCCCGTTCCACCTATGATTGCCAGCATTTTTATTTTCCCTTTACTGCATATATCGCGGGCAGGTTGCGCCACGCGCCCTGTATGTCCATACCAAAGCCGAACACGAATCGGTCAGGCAGTTTCATGCCGACAAAATCGGCGCGTATCGGTTTGTCCCTGCCATTCAGCTTGTCGGCGAACACCGCACAGTAAAATCCGGCGGCGCCCAGATCCATTACGCGCTGCTTGACTGCGGCCAGCGTTTCGCCCTCGTCGAGGATATCATCCACTACCAGCACCACCTTGCCGCGCACGTTTTCACGCGGCTCAACCCTCCACTGCAACTCCCCGCCCTGCTGCCCGCTGCCGTAGCGCGACACATGCACATAATCGAAGTCGAGCGGAAAATCCAGCAGAGGCAGCAACTGCCCGGTAAACACCACCGCCCCCCCCATCACCGATAATACCAGCGGGTGTGCGCTGGCCAGTGCAGAATTGATTTCCCGCGCCACGCGCGCCACGGCAGCCTGCACCTCATTAGCCGGGCAAAGCAGTTCGGCCTGCTGCAGGATGTCGCGCGCTTCCTGATTGCTCAGCATTTTACCGTAGCGAGGTAGGCCGCGAACTCATCGCGCAATTCCGGGTGCTTCAGGCCGAACGCCACCGTCGCCTTGAGATAGCCAAGCTTGGAGCCGCAATCATAACGGATACCGTTAAAACGGTAGGCCAGCAGTTTTTCTTCCCGCAACAACGCGGCGATGCCATCAGTCAACTGTATTTCGCCGCCCGCCCCTGCCTGCACCCGCGCCAAGTGATGGAATATACGTGATGTCAGCACATAGCGTCCGACCACCGCCAAAGTGGAAGGGGCCGCCTCCGGCATTGGTTTTTCAACGATGCCATTGACCAACTCCACACCCGGTTCCAGATTGGTTGTGCTGACAATGCCGTATTGCCGGGTTTGCTCGCGCGGTACTTCCTGCACACCGAGCACCGAACAGTGATGGCGTGCATACACCTCCACCATCTGTTTGATGATGGGTTGCTCGCCATCAATCAGGTCATCCGCCAGGATCACCGCAAACGGCTCATCCTGCACCACCGGCTGCGCGCACAGCACCGCATGGCCCAGCCCGAGCGCTTCCGGCTGGCGGATGTAAATGCAGTTCACATGCTTGGGGATCACCTCCTGCACCGCGCGCAGCAAATCGTGCTTGCCGCGCGCGGCAAGCTCCGCTTCCACCTCGTAAGCCGTGTCGAAATGATCCTCGATGGTGCGTTTGTTGCGCCCGGTGATGAATACCATGTCAGTAATGCCTGCCGCCACCGCCTCTTCCACCGCATACTGGATCAGCGGCTTGTCCACCACCGGCATCATCTCCTTGGGGCTGGCCTTGGTGGCGGGCAAAAAACGGCTGCCCAAGCCGGCGACAGGGAAAACTGCCTTGGTAATTTTTTTCATTGTGAATTCTCCCTGCCTTGGTAACCGTAGGGTGGGCTGTGCCCACCATGTCGGGCATAGCCCGACCTACATTTTGTTCCGGCTCATCCGGCTTAGGCTATAAGCCTCATAAACTCTGTTTCATCCAACACCGGTACATTCAACTCCCGCGCCTTGTCCAGCTTGCTGCCCGCCTCCGCTCCAGCCACCACAAAATCTGTTTTTTTCGATACGCTGCCGCTGACCTTGGCGCCCAGCTTTTCCAGTCTCTCCTTAGCCTCATCGCGGTTCATGCTGAGTGTACCAGTAAGTACAAAAGTCTTGCCAGCCAATGGCAATTCTTCGACTGACTCGCCTTCATTTTCCTTCAGTATTACACCGCCCCGTTTCTCATCAAGCAAGCCATTTATCACTTCAACGTTATGTTTTTCCCTGAAGAAAGCAACGATGCTTTGTGCTACCACCGGCCCCACATCAGGCACCCGTTGCAACTGCGCTTCATCTGCGTCCATCAATTTTTTCAACTTGCCGAAATGGCGCGCCAGGTCTTTCGCGGTTGCCTCACCCACATTGCGGATGCCCAGCGCATAAACGAACCGCGCCAAAGTTGTCTGCTTGCTATGCGCTATCGCCTCCAGCAAATTGCTGGCCGATTTCTCGCCCATGCGTTCCAGGTTGGCCAGCGTCTGCAAATTCAACTTGTGTTTGTCATACAGGTCGGCAGGCGTCTGCACGATTTGTTGCTCCACCAGTTGCTCGACCAGCTTGTCGCCCAACCCCTCGATGTCCATGGCGCGGCGGCTGGCGAAGTGCAGCAATGCCTCCTTGCGCTGTGCCGGACAGAACAGCCCGCCAGTGCAGCGCCAGTCTGCCCCGCCCTCTTCGCGCACGATGGCGCTGCCGCACACCGGGCATTTCCCGCCCAACCGTTTGAACAGATCGAATCGTCCATCTTCTTTCCGTTCGCCCCGAGGTATCGAAGGGTCCAGCACCACGCCCGCCACTTCCGGTATCACGTCGCCCGCACGGCGCACGATCACGGTATCGCCCACGCGCACATCCTTGCGCCGCGTCTCGCCCTCATTGTGCAGCGTGGCGTTGCTGACCGTGGTGCCGCCGACGAACACCGGCTCCAGCTTGGCCACCGGCGTGAGCTTGCCGGTGCGGCCAACCTGGATGTCGATGCCGCGCACCACGGTCATCTGCTCCTCCGCCGGATATTTGTGCGCCACCGCCCAGCGCGGCTCGCGCGTCACAAAACCGAGCTGCGCCTGCAAGGCGAGGCTGTTGACCTTGTAAACCACCCCGTCAATGTCGAACGGTAAGCTGTCGCGCTTTGCCGCGATGCGGCGATGGAATCCCACCAGCCCTTGCGCACCCCGCACCACAGCACGCTCACCACTCACCGGCACGCCCATCTTGCCCAGTGCATCCAGCACGGCGCTGTGCGTTGCAGGCAGTCCCCATCCCTGCACTTCGCCCAAGCCATAAGCGAAGAACGATAGCGGGCGCCGCGCAGCCAAGGTTGGATCGAGCTGGCGGATGCTGCCCGCCGCACCGTTGCGCGGATTGACCAAGGTGGGCAAATTATGCTCGCGCTGCTTTTCGTTGTAACGTTCAAAATCGCGGCGCGACATGTACACCTCGCCGCGCACTTCCAACACATCAACATCACAACCTTTGAGATGCAGAGGGATGCAGTGGATGGTGCGGATATTCTGCGTCACGTCCTCGCCGGTCTCGCCGTCGCCGCGAGTGGCGGCCTGCACCAGCATGCCGCGCTCATAGCGCAGGTTGAGCGCCAAGCCGTCGAATTTCAGTTCGCACGCGTATTCGACCGCAGGATCGGCTTCGCCCAGCCTCAGTTCGCGCCGCACCCGCGCATCGAAAGCAATTGCGCCCTGGTCGCTGATGTCAGTCTCGGTACGGATCGAAAGCATGGGCACGGCATGCCGCACCGTCTGGAATGCATCGAGCGGTTTGCCGCCGGCGCGGAGGGTGGGTGAATCGGGCGTGGCGAATTCTGGGTGCCGCGCTTCCAGTTGCTGCAATTCGCGGAACAGTTTGTCGTATTCCGCATCCGGGATCAGCGGGTTGTCCAGCACGTAATACTGGTAGTTGTGCTTCTCGATTTCCGCACGCAGGACTGCGATGCGTTGTGCTACGAATGCGCTCATCTAGGAAAACAGCCTGCGCGCCTGCGCACTGCCTGGCATAACCTTGAAGGACAGCATGCGGCTTTCGATGGCGGCGATCTGCTCAAGTATCTGGGCAATGCTCCTGTCGCCTAATGCGACGCGGCTATCGTCCACCACAACGGCATGCAAATCCATCGCCAGTTGTCGCGCCAATTTCGCCATCTCGGCGAAGCGCTGTGTGGGCTGCTCTATGCGCGGCACATCCAGCAGCAGGGTCAGGCCGTTGATCCACATCTGGCCGAGAGTGTGGTGCTGGAACGGCGTTTTATCGTAGTTAGCCAGACTGAACACGGTATGCCCATGCGCATCGGGCAAGTGGAACGCGCCGTCCGCCTGCAAGCTCATGCCATATTTCCCGGCCAAATTTGCGACCTCGCCGCCGGGAAACGTGCGTTCTCCGCTGGGTAAAATGTTGAGGCCTATCATCTGGTCAACTTCGGAACAGAAACCATCCAGTTCCAGCGCGCGCGCAGTGGCTGCTGCCACGTCTGGCAGCTCCACCTCGGCCTGCAACTGCGCCGCAATGTCGCGCATCAAGTCGCGGAAATCGTTCAGCCGCAGTTCGCTCACCGCACCGGAACGGTCGACCAACTGCAATGCCAGCTTGAACCTGGAATAGGATAACGGGCTTTCCGCAATCACTTTTTCCCATATGCCGCGCGCCGCATTCAGCCCACATACATGCACACTCTTGCCGAAATCAAAACGCTTCTGCCACAGTGGCGCCAGTGCATGGCCGCTGACAGGACTCTTGCACGACAGCACGGCAATATAGTCGGTAGCCGCATCCAACAAGGCACACACACCATCTGCCCCCTGTTCGCGTAGCGGCTCACCCGATGGCGTTTTGCCAGGCAGTGCAGTTGTGCCCAAGGCCTGATCGGCCTCTTCATCCAGCACTTCCTCCGCTGGCTCGGTAAGCAATTCGTCCACCGTCTTTTCCGTAGCCGGACGATACAGCGCATCTTCATGCGCCTGCTTGAACGCCGCACCGAACTTGCGCCGATACTGGCGCTGCTGCCACCAGCTATATCCATACACAGCCAGCACCACGACGATGCCGATGGCTAGCAGGCTGATTTGTAATTCACTCATAATTTTCGCTGATACCGCTTGAATAGAAACGCTACTCACGCCGCCTGTAACACAAAATCCACATGCACCGCATCAAACGGGAAGATGATTTTGCCGTCGCCGGTTTTATCCAGCAATCCGGCATTGAGCAAGGCATGCACATCGGTATGCACGCCCTTAACATCGCGCCCAACGCGGCGCGCCACTTCGCGCAGTGACAATGCACCCGCCCCTGTCATCGCCTTGAGCACGTCCCAGCGTTTTGGCGAAAGCGTGCGCCATAGCTCCGCCGTGCTTTCAAAACTGCGATAAGCCCCTTGTGGCTTGCCTTTTTCCAGCGCACGCATAAAGCGTGCATTGGCTTCTTCACGGCTAAATACCCCAATCACGACTGTATTCATGTTTGCCTCCATTGATCCGCCTGTTGCCAAAAGTCATTAAGCAGCGCGGGCATTGTAGTAAAGCGGTAGGGTAACTCGACCCCGCCCCGGTGATAGTGGTCACCCTTGCCTACCTCATTGTCAAAGCGCAACACGCATTCACCTTCTACCACCAGCGACAGGCTATATTTTAAGGTATGCGCACTGCCGCGCACCGCCACGGGAACGCGCACCACCCGTAGCTCCGCAAAAGCGTTATCGCCCTGCTTAATCCGTTCATCCACCAACACTTGCGCTTTCATGTTGTAGATAATGCCAACACATCAAGCGGCTGTCAATTTATTCAATTCGGCCTTGCGTCTGTTGGCCTTGATTCAGAAAAAAGGACTCATGGCGATTGCCTGATACCTTGCCGACAACACGCCGATTATTTTGGGGTGCACTTCACGCGGAAGGGGAAATTATTATCGTAAAACTCGCGTAGCGATTCCTTATCCCCCTCGCCCATCGGGATAACCAGCGACTTGGCTATCGTCTTCTGATAGCCTATCGGCCCTTCGTCCATTTACGCGCTGGCGAAAAAGCTGGGGCGGCATTACAAGAATGTGCACACCGATGTCACCGCGCTGGTGCAATTGGGCATCATCGAGAAGGATGCGGAGGGCAAGGTGTTTGTGCCGTGGGATGAGATTGATGTGGATATGCCGCTGGCGCAGGCAACTTGAAGGAGCGGCTTGCAAGCAGCGTTATTGAATTATCACGAATCCAAAACACGCGGATTTAATCCGAACCCGACCCCTTTAATTCGCTCTCCCCGGCGCGCCAGTCGCGGCGGAGGAGATTTATTTTCTATCCATGGAAAATCATGGTGTCACCGAATACGTACTTGAAAAAACTTATAAATAACTTATACTGCCGTGCATGAATACCATCGAATGGTCAACCAAAGCCGCGCGGCAAATTCGCAAGATCGACGATAAGCGGAAGCGGCAAGGCCTCTTCGCCGAAGTGCAACAACTCGCACATTGGCCGAACTGCCCCGGCGATATCAAGCGGCTGCAAGGTCGTGACGACTATCGCCTTCGCGTGGGGGATTATCGGGTGATATTCGAGGTTGACCAAAGCGGGAAACCGATTATCGTCACCATCATGCAAGTGGAGAAACGCAATGAACGCATCTACTAACATCCAAATCATCAAAGACACAAAAGGCAAACCCACCTTCGCCGTGATTCCTTACGCGGAGTATTTAAGCTTGACAAAAAATCGCGCGCCGACCATTCCCAATGCAGTCGTTGGCAAAGTCGTCAACAAAGACATGACGCCTATCCGCGCATGGCGCGAACACCTTGGACTCACTCAATCCGAAGTTGCTCAACGTCTGTGGATTTCGCAAAGCGCTTATGCGCAGCAAGAGGCAAAGGGTAATTTGAGAAAAGCCACACGCGAGAAAATCGCTGAGGCATTGGGAATTGAACCTGAGCAACTGGCGATTTAAATCGCGTTCAACGAGATAGGGTTTAACTCGGCTTGAGAAAACCGTGGTTCGTCCCCGATTATTCCTGGCTGAGATTGCTTAGTGGAATGGCTAGTAGCTCCATCAGTTGGGGTGAAATCTGGATTTTTAGAGGTGCCCTGTGGTTTTCTCGCCTTCCCCAGTTTGCTGGAACGATCTACTAGCCAAGCGGCAGCTCTGCGGTTCCCTCGCCTATGGCAGCGATTTCATGCACTGCCTTCACAAACTCCGCCTGCTCGTGCAGTTGCACCAGTGACTCGGGATGGGAACGGCCACGCATCTGCGCCAGGCGCGCCTTGCTGGTCGCCGGCATTTCCCATTTCAATCCGGCCAGCAGTTCATCCGCCAAGTCCGGCCTGTTGCACACCAGCACCATGTCGCAACCGGCTTGCAGCGCCGTTTCGGCGCGTTGCACGATGCCCCCCGCAACCGTGGCGCCTTCCATACTGAGGTCGTCGCTGAAGATGCAGCCCTCGAAACCCAGTTCGCCGCGCAAAATATTTTTCAGCCAGATGCTGGAAAAGCCCGCCGGAAGCTTGTCCACCCTGGGGTAAATCACATGCGCTGGCATCACCGCAGTCAGTCCAAAATTCACCATCTGGCGGAACGGAATCAGGTCGCACAGCTCGATGTCGGTGTAGCTGCGCTCGTCCACCGGAATCTCCAGGTGCGAGTCGGCACGTACAAAACCGTGTCCGGGAAAATGCTTTCCCACCGTGTGCATGCCACCTTGCCTCAAGCCCTGTAACAGGCTGTGCGCCAATTCGGCGATGGCCTGCGGCTCGGAATGAAAGGCGCGGTCGCCGATCACGGAGCTTGAGCCGAAGTCCACATCGAGCACCGGGGTGAAGCTGAAATCCACGCCGCAGGCACGCAATTCGGCGGCCAGCACATAACCCGCCTGATGCGCCAAGTGCCTGGCGCGCTTGGGGTGCTGATCCCATATTTTGCCCAGCTCGCGCATCGCCGGAATGCGCGTAAAATTCTCACGGAAGCGCTGCACCCGCCCGCCCTCGTGATCCACCGCGATCAGCAGCGGCGGCGCGCGCAGCGCGTGAATCGCGGCGGTCAACTCGGTAAGCTGGCCGGGCGACTCATAGTTGCGCGCGAACAGGATCACCCCGCCGATCAGCGGATGGCGCAGGCGCGCCTCGTCTTCCACAGTCAGCCGCATCCCCAACACATCCAGCATCACTGGCCCCAAACCCATAAACACTCCCGATTGGTTAAATCCAAATGCAGCGGATTATAAGGCCATTGGCGAGAAAACCGCGCCGGTTACCACAATTCCGACGAAAAGTGTATATGCCGTTTGGCATATTGATTCTTGGCGGGAATGCTGAAACACTGCGTGCCGGGATGGGCGACAGACTCACACAAATCGTGGTCTATCCCTATTACTTTTTGACGTGGAAAGCACATATGACGACAAATCAAATCTTAGCTACCGCATTACTCACTGCATTTTGTACCACAGTAGCATCCGCCAACCCCAATGACATTGATGAAATGCAGCGAGTTAAGGTCATCAAGGGAATGACGAGCTATACCACGGCACATGGAACTGAGGAGATATTCACTTACGACTTTGATTTGGTTGGTCGTGCTCTAATTTCTAGAGGAAATGGTATTTGCGACTACCAAAAGAATACGCTCACCGGACACAAAGACATTGAGATGACCAAGGGAGATGGATCAAAGGTTGCGGTCAAAATACCGTTGATCGACAAGTTTGCTGAAACAGGAAGGTGTGATGGACTACAAAAGAAATACTTCAGCCCGCGTAGGGCGCAATAACCAAAGGGCATTGCGCCGCACGACGTTAGCGTGTTTTTCCAAAAAGGGTACAATGCTGATATGAACAATATTTCTATTGCCGACATTCTCGAGCTTCCGGTACAAGAACGTATTCGTCTCGTTGAGCTAATATGGGACAGCGTTGCGGCGGTTCCTGAAGCCGTGGAAATTTCGCCTGCGCTAAAGGCCGAACTCGAAGCACGCATGAAGGAGTTCGAGGCAAACCCGGAGGCGGGTTATTCCTGGGATCAAGTGAAATCGCGCCTTAAAGATGGCTCATGGCGTTCCGCCTGAAATTTTCTTCACGAGCGTTGCGTGAAACTGGCGAAGCTCAAGAGTGGTACGAATTGCAGAACCCAGGCCTCGGTGAAGAATTTATCGCTGCAATGGAGTTACAGCTAAAGCGGCTTGAGCAAGCGCCTTTGCTTTACGCTGAAGTAATTTCCGGCGTTCGCCGAGCTCTCCTTCCGCGATTCCCTTACGGTTTATTTTATGCAGTGCGCGGTAATCTCATACATGTTTTGGCTGTGTTGCATGACACCCGCAACCCGAAACGTTGGCCTAAAACCCGCTAACCCTGCGCAAGCCGTAGGTCGGATTAGCGCAGCGTAAACCCGACACCCACGCGGCAACTGCTCAGGGCGCCTCGACAAACCGTAGCGAGCGGCTTGAGTGCAAGGCGCACGGAGCCTTGCATGGCCATTCGACTAAGCTGGCAACAATACGCCAGCTAAGTCGCTGGTCAACGCAGAAACCGGAATGTACTTAAAGTACATGAGGATTTCGAGTACCGCGCAACGCCGCGAGCGGAAGGGTGGCTGCATCGCAGCCGGGTACCCACCGGCCTACTCCTTGCGGGTGAATCGAGCCGCGCAGTAGGTTTTCCCCTCACTGAATGATTTCCTGCATCCCCGGCTGATACAGCTTGACATTGTCGCGGCCGTTTTTCTTGGCATGGTACATGGCGATGTCGGCGCTTTTGACCAGCAGTTTTTCGTCTGCGCCATGTTCGGGATAGACCGCAACGCCTATGCTCGATGAAATATGCAGGGTGTGGCCGGCCAGCTCAAAAGGCTGGATGAGCGCATGGCGTATTTTCTCGCCGACCATGCTGGCATCCTGTTCCGCTTCGATGATCGGCAGCAGTACGACGAATTCGTCACCGCCTATCCGCGCAGCGGTATCTGACGCGCGCATGCAATCCTGGATGCGTTGCGCGGCTTCTTTCAGCAGGAGATCGCCCACCGCATGGCCATAGGTATCGTTGATCGGCTTGAACTTGTCCAGGTCGAGAAACATCAGCGCCAAATGATTCCGGTTCCGTTTGGCGATAGCAAGCGCCTGTTGCAGGCGGTCGCTGAACAGCGCGCGGTTTGGCAGGTGCGTGAGCCCATCGTACTGTGCCATGTGGCGCATGTGCTCCTCGATATCCTTGCGCTCGGTGATGTCGGTGGAGATGCAGCACAAGGCATAGATGCCGCCATCTTCATGCCGCAACGGGAGCTTGACCGACAGATAGACCGCCATCAGCCCGGTGAGGATGTTGAGGCTGGTCTCTTCGGTTTGGATCGTCTCCCCTCTCTGCAATACACGAAGGTCATCTTCGCGCCGGCTGGATGCAGTATCGGTGTCGAAGAATTTGTAATCATCATAGCCCACGATCTCCCCCATCGGCGCATCGAACAGTTCGCGCAGGAGGCGGTTGGCGAACAGGTAACGTCCCAGAGTGTCCTTCACGTAGATATACGCACTGACGTTCTCCAGAATATCGGAAAGCAGCTTCTCGTTCTCCCTGAGCGCCTGATCGGCACGGCTCCGCCCAAGCGCAATCTCGGCCAGATTGGCAGTCTGCTCGATCAGGTGAATGTCGGCCTCGTCCGGCTTGCACGCTTCACGAAGATAAATGGCAAGGGTGCCGAGCAGCTTGCCGGAAGCGGAACGAATAGGCTCCGACCAGCATGCCCTCAATGCTGCCTTGCGCGCGAGTTCCTGATAGGGCGCCCAGTAAGAATGAGACTGGATGTCTTCGACGATGACGCGCTGGCCGGTAAAGGCGGCGGTGCCGCAAGAGCCGGCGCCGATGCCGATCTCAATCCCGTTGAGCGCCGCGCTGAAGAAATCGGGCAGGCTGGGAGCGGCGCCGGTCAGAAGATGCTTGCCCTCGCTGTCGAGCAGCGAGATGCTGCATAGCATGTCAGGGCTCTCCTGCTCCACACCCTGCACGATGGCCTCCAGAATGGTTGCAAGCGGTGCACTATGTGCCAGCAGCTCAAGGACATGGTTGCGGGATTGTTCGCGCTGCTCGGAATGTTTGCGGGCGGAGGCGTCACGGGCAAGCCTGCGATTGATGCGTACAATGTAGAAAGCAGCGGCGCCGATAATGCCGCCGCCCAGCAGCATGACAAGCACTACTTCAACCATGCCGGTCTCCCGTCTGAGCAACATTCCAAAAGGTTCAGCATTGCATCAACTCGCGCAAGATGAGTGAATGCAACCACTGACGCATCACGCCCTAATTGCTTTCCAGCACTACGAAAGCGATGATCATGTCGCGCTCGTCGCTGATGGAAAGATGGTGGCCATTGATGCCTAGCTGGGCAAGATGGGTACGCAAGGTCTCATCGAACTGCAACGTCGGCTTGCCAAGGCCGTCGTGCGTAACGCCAATGTGTTGGAAACTGACCGGATGGCGCATGCCGCTGCCGACTGCCTTGGCGAACGCCTCCTTTGCGGCAAAGCGTTTCGCCAGAAGCCTGGCCGGATCGGCATAAGCGTCAAGCTCCGGCAACTCGCACCCGCTCAACAGCCTTTTGGCGAAGCGCTCGCCGTAACGTGCCCACAGCGCTGCGATGCGGGCGTATTCGACGATGTCCGTGCCGATACCGAATATCATCCGTCATTCCCGCGCAGGCGGGAACCCAGCCGTAAGCAAACCCTTCATCTTCCGCACCGCCGCATCCAGCCCGATGAATACGGCCTCGGCGATGATGGCGTGGCCGATATTGAGTTCGCAGATATTGGGGATGGCGACGATGGGCTGCACGTTGTGGTAGTTCAGGCCGTGCCCGGCATTCACCTGCAAGCCGAGCGCATGTGCATGCGCCACCGCTTGCTGGATGCGCGCCAGTTCCTGTGCCCGTTCCGGCACGCTGCCGGCATCGGCATACTTGCCGGTGTGGATTTCCACTACCGGCGCGCCAATTTTTTTCGCCGCATCCAGTTGCCTCTCGTCCGCATCAATGAACAGCGACACGCGAATGCCCGCATCAAGGCACCGCTCGGTAGCACGCTTCACGCTGTCGAAGTGACGCGCCACATCCAGCCCCCCCTCGGTGGTCAGCTCCTCGCGCCGCTCCGGCACCAAACACAAGTCATGTGGCTTGATGCGCAGGGCGATGTTGATCATTTCATCGGTCACTGCGCTTTCCAGATTCATGCGCGTTTGCAGCATGCCGCGCAGGGCTTCCACATCCTTATCCTGAATATGGCGGCGGTCTTCGCGCAGGTGCAAAGTGATCGCATCGGCTCCCGCTTCCTCGCAAACCAGCGCGGCGCGAATCACGTTGGGGTAGCGCGCACCGCGCACCTGGCGCAGCGTGGCGACATGGTCTATGTTCAATCCGAGTTTAATCATCACTTAAATCCAGTAGCCACAAACAAAGGGCGCAACGTAACAGAGGCCGAATCAGGATGCAACAGGGAGCCAGTTGGTTTGTATACCGGCTATCAGAGGCTGCACGCCTTGTTATGACGAACCGTGGGTGAGCATTTGTAGGAGCGGGCCATGCCCGCGAGCCACTTGATCGCGGGCATGGCCCGCTCCTACGGGTATCCGGCTATAAGTTTCACAGACAAGTTCAACTGTTTTTTTAAGATGAAACGCCCAGATCCGCGCACAGCTTGGCCATCTTCGCCCGCAACTCGCTTACCTCCGCTTCAAGCCTGGCGATGTTGGCCTTGAGCGCGGCGATTTCGCCCACCGTCACATCGCCTGAGGGAGCGGCAGAGGCCGCCTTGGCGGGCGCATACTCCTCTATGGAAGGCGCGCCGGAGAGCAGGTGCATCCAGCGGTTTTCGCGCGAGCCTGGCTGGCGCGGCAACTCCACCACCAGGCCGCCCGCCGCACGCTCGGCCAACTCGGCCAGAAAACTTTCGACCGAAGAAATGTCCGCGAACTTGTGCAGCCTTTCACAACTGATACGCAACTCCCCTGCCGTCTGCGGGCCGCGCAACATCAGCATGGTCAGCAAGGCGGTGGACTGCGTTGGAATATGCAGCACCCGCTCGATGTTGTGCGCATAACGCGACGCCCTCCCCCCACTGGTTTCCACGATCAGCGACAACCTCCTCAGGCTATCCAGCGCCGCCTGCACTTCCGCCTCGGAAGCCTCGATAACAGGATCGCGGCTGCTCTTCTGGTTGCAGCCTGAAACCAGCGAGTTCAACGTCAACGGATAAGAATCCGGCACCGTGCGCTGTTTCTCGGCGAGCACGCCGAGGACGCGGGTTTCAAGGAGGGAGAGAACGGGAAGTGTTGTGGGCATCATTTATCTTCTGTGAGTTAAAAAATCCGTTCGCCCTGAGCTTGTCGAAGGGCACTGGGTGAGTGGCTAGTGGTTCGACAAGCTCACCACGAACGGTTAAGTGAACATCATTGGAGTTAAAGGAAGACTCAAATATTCCTGCTCTTCTTGATCAAGTCATGTGCAAGCTGGATTTCTTTGGCCTGCTCGGTTGCTATTGCGATCATATCTTCCGGCATGCCTTGTCCGATCAATTTGTCCGGGTGGTATTGGCTCATCAGCTTGCGATAGGCGCGCTTGACCTCTGCGTCTGTACTGTCCTTGGTTACGCCCAAAGCCTTATAGGCGTCGTCCAGTGCTGCGGCTGCGTTGGCTTGCCTCCCGGCGAAGTGGGATTGATTCAACACCATCTCCAGCAACTGCCTGAACGCGGCCTGGTCATAGCCAAGACGACTGGCGATGTCGGCGAGCAAGGCTTCTTCAGCCGGATGGAAATGTCCATCCGCCAGCGCCATCACGATCAGATAGACCAGCAACACCTGCTTCAGATTCTTGGTGTGTCCGCAAACGGTCATGAATCTTTTCAAGGTCGGCTCGATGTCAAACGCCGGGTCGGCGCCCCGCTTGAACAACGCGATGGCCTGCTGGCGATGTTCCGCAGTCATGTCCAGCTTCTGCATGAACTGCTCGACATGGGCGATCTCGTCCTGAGAGACATGCCCGTCGGCCTTCGCCAGCTTACCCATCGAGATAAACACCGTCTCGAGGAACACCGCCTGGCGCAACGCGTTCTGCAACGGGTTCATCCCGCCGGAGCCGTAAGCCCTCATGCGGTCAATGAACGACCCTATAAAAAAACCGAGCAACGCGCCCCAAAATCCAAAAAACAAATAACCCGCAACGGCACCGATGAGCTTGAACAAGGTAACTCCAAAAATAAAATTAACCCAAATAATCCATTAGCCGCAATATCCCCTCCCCCTTGCAGGGGGAGGGCTAGGGAGGAGGTAAAAACTCAACTTTCCCTCACTGATCTACCCCCATCCTAGCCTTCCCCCCTGCAAGGGGGAAGGGACGACTCTGACGGCGCGCATTATCCCGGATTGTCCAATAGAAAACCAATACGTCATTCCCGCGCAGGCGGGAATCCAGCTGATTGAGTTGGGGTTCGCAGGGATGGGCGGTCTCTTGCCCAACTCGCAAAAATCCCCGCATAGCGGGACAATATTCAGGTTTTGTCCGCTACGCGGAGTGTTTGCTTTGCTGGATTCCCGCCTGCGCGGGAATGACGGCACAAATGGATATTCCAATTCCTCGAACAAGAAGCACCGGACTTCGCCATCATGGTTGGCGAAGAGATCGTCGATGCCACCACGGTATTGCAGCGCCACCCCCTGATCGGGCGCCCCGCCCCGCACAACCTGCGCGAACTCATCATCTCCAAAGGACATTCCGGTTACGTGGCACTGTATCGCTTCCTGCCTGCAAAAGACCGCATCGACATCCTCGCCATCCGCCACCAGCGCGAGAGCGGTTTCATCGATTGACCGCGCGCAGCCATACCCCTCATATCGCCATTGACATCCCCAGGCGAACTCACATACAGTCCGCCCCTCTTGCACTTCCGCCACACGCACATCGCACCGCATGCACTGTGTAGGGAACGCAGCGGATTTCATTGCGCAGAAAAATGTTTGACATCTCATCTATTGAACGACGCAAGCTCGAACGGCTCTTTTGCAGGCTAAAGATTCCATGTTTTTAGCCGCTATATAACGTCTGCGGGGTAACATTTCTGCTATTTTGATAAGAATTTAACAGGGAGACCATAATGAATGCCAATAAAAGTTGTGCAAGATTTTTTTTTCCGCAGCATATAAATGCTCCGGGTAAAATAGTTAAGCCGTTCATCAGCGCAGTCCTGTTAGGGATCGCGGGTTTGACATCTGGTTGCTCAATCCCCCTGAGCACTTATCTGTACAACGGTAGCACGGCTATTTCTCAGTCTTTGCCGACCAGAGTCAGCAAGATAACCGCCGTCGGGTACGGTAATAGCAGTTCTTCCGATGGATACACTCCAGGCCAAAAAAGGCTGATGGCAATGCGCGCATCCAAACTAGATGCTTACCGGGCGCTGGCTGAGCAGGTGCAAGGTGTACGGGTAAATGGTAACAGCACTGTGGCGGCCATGATGGCTCAAGTCGATAGCTTTCGCGTGTATGTGGATGCCTATCTTCGCGGTGTGCAGGTAGTCACGGTAACGCCAATGGAAGACGGGAATTACGAAACAACGGTGGAACTCACTTTGGACGACCAGTTCTTTGGTACGTTTGCACAACCAGCGAAGGTGGTATCTCTGCCAGTGGTAGTTAATTCTGCCAGCATTAGAGGTTCGGTCGGATCGGGGTACGCCTACGGTAGCAATTTTTATTATTCCGAGTAACTCGTGGCTGCCTGTAAAAATAGGGTTCACGCGTACTTTACTGCTGCCCTGTGCCTGATAAGTTTCTTTTTTTGTGCCGCCCATACGGAAGAAGCTCAAGCCGGAGTAACAACTCAAGCGGAAGGGGTTGCAGCGATTAGTAATGGCGGGCGTGACGAAGCCCGCCAAGAGGCATTGAAAGACGCACTCAAACAGGCTGCTTTGTCGGTGGAGTCGCAGGTGATAGCGAGCGAACATCTGAACACAGACAACGTACCGCTTCAAAGCCTGCATGTGCGGCCAACTCAAGAAGTCACCCGCTATTCAATACTTCGAGAATGGGAAGATCAGGGGATATACCATGTGACCGTGAGTGCCGAAGTTGGGCAAGGCAAAGTGATGGCTGCGGGATGCGCAGCCAGCGCACATGCTCCAAAAAAGAAAATAGCCTTCTTTCAATTTGATGTTGCCAACTCCATTCAGGTGGATGATATCAATAACATTCTTGGCGGGCTTCCTTCTGAACTCGCCAGCCGCCTGGAAGCAAGCGGAGGATTCTTGTCTACTTATACCCATCGCTCGATTCCGAGTGATTCCGATATGCAGAAGCGCGCGTTCATCAAGCTCATCGCCGAGGAATCAGGGGCGCAGTTTATTGTTTCTGGCATGATTGTGGATGCCGGGGTAAGTCAGAATTTTATTGGCTATAAAAAAAGAAACTTTGAAATTGTGTTTTCTGTTTACGATGGGCTGACAGGAACCAGAGTCTTGTTGCGTCATCTGGACGAACATGCTCATGGCGATGTAATGGTTGGACGCGATAAACCTTTCGGTAGCCGTAATTTTTTTGAAACCGAGTTAGGACGGGCGGCAAACCGGTTAATGGATGTCGCTGCCAGGGACATTCGAGTCGCCCTGGAATGTTTGCCGTTTTCCGCACACATCGTTCGGATTGAAGAAAAAAAGGTTTTTCTGGATGCGGGGGGTACATCACTGTTAAGGCCAGGCGACAAGCTCGTCGCTTACGCCAGGAGCTCCACACAACCCATTGTTGGGCTGGGTGGGGCAGTACTTGGTGATACAGAAAGATCAGTAGCTACGGTAACATTGATTCAAGTCCAGCCACTGTTCTCTATAGGGGAGTTGTCGGAAGATGCAGCCAAGCTCGGAATCAAAGTTGGCGACATCGTGAGATTTGAGTTGGCCGACGGAAATTAAACCATACCTCACAGTTGCCATGAGCTTGTTACCCTGATTAGGAGATGATTATGAAAAATACATTCAGTGCATATCTACTGTTGACGTATCTTGGCGTATTTCTGGTTTCGCCTGTATATGCAGCAGAGCCTGTGCATGCAGCAGCAGTGCAAGCAGCGGCACCTGCGCAAGCAGCGGCACCTGCGCAAGCAGCGGCACCTGTGCAAGCAGCAGAACCTGTGCATGCAGCAGAACCTGTGCATGCAGCAAAACCTGTATATGCAGCAAAACCTGTACGCGCAGCAAAACCTGTATATGCAGCAGAAAAGAAACCCCTCACCCTAAGCGCGTTGAGGAAAGACCTGGATAAATTACAAAAAGAGATGGGCGAACTGGTTCAAGAACAATCCGGCCTCAAGGATAAAGTTCGCGTACTCGAACAACAACATGCCAACCTGCCCGTCAAGATGAACAAGCAGAAGCTATACTCGTACCCATGACATCCTGGAAATAACCACACGAAAACAAGGGCGGAAACCCCGGAACTCGTTGGCAATTAGCAGGGGAACACGATTCACAAAAAAGGCGATCACTGATCGCCTTATTATTTTCGGAACAGGCTGCTACCCCACCCACTTCCTTGCATTCTGGAACATCCTCAGCCATGCGCCGTTCTCCTGCCACTCGCGCGGATACCATGAGTTCTGCACGGCGCGGAACACGCGCTCGGGGTGCGGCATCATGATCGAAAATCGCCCATCCTGTGTGGTGAGGCCGGTGATGCCTTGCGGCGATCCATTGGGATTGAGCGGGTAGGTTTCGGTGGGCTTGCCGGTGTTGTCCACGTAGCGTAGCGTGACAAGCGGTTGCGCGGCTTGCAGCTTTTGCGCGTTGCCGAAATCGGCGTAGCCTTCGCCGTGCGACACCACGATGGGCATGCGGCTGCCTGCCATGCCGTCGAACAGGATCGAAGGCGATGCCTGCACTTCGACCATCACGAAGCGTGCCTCGAATTGTTCGGACTGGTTGCGCGCGAAGCGCGCCCAGTGTTCCGTGCCGGGGATGATCTCGTGCAGGTTACTCATCATCTGGCAGCCGTTGCACACGCCCAGGGCAAACGTGTCGTTGCGCTGGAAGAAGGCTTCGAATTCGTCGCGTGCCCTCGGGTTGAACAGGATGGACTTGGCCCAACCCTCGCCTGCGCCCAGCACGTCGCCATAGGAGAAACCGCCGCAGGCTGCCATGCCTTTGAAATCGGCCAGCGCAATGCGTCCGGCGATAATGTCGCTCATGTGCACGTCCACGGCGGTGAATCCGGCGCGGTCAAAGGCGGCGGCCATTTCTACATGGCCGTTCACGCCCTGCTCGCGCAGGATGGCGATCTTGGGGCGGGATAGGTTGATACCGGTGCGTAGGTCGGGATTTATCCCGACGGTGTTGGCGGATTGTCGGGATAAATCCCGACCTGCAACACCGACAAGGTTTTCATTCAAGTCGTAAGTCAGCTTCACATGCAGGCCGGGGTCGTGCGCATCCAGAATGCGGTCGTATTCCTGTTGCGCGCAGATGGGATTGTCGCGCAGCTTCTGCATCTGGTAAGTCGTGGCAGACCAGATGCGTTGCAGCGCAATCGCGTTCTCGCTGAACAGCGCGTTGCCGTTGCGCGCAACCGTTACCGCCCCGCTGGTGTTCAGCGTCGCCACTTCATGTATCGCCCCCAGCCCGGCTTCGTCGCAGCGCACGAAAATTTCCGCCAGGTCGCTGCGGCGCACTTGCACCAGCACGCCGAGTTCTTCGTTGAACAGGGCGCTGATGGTATCGCCCTTCAGCTCGTCCAGGTTGATGTCCAGCCCGATGTGCGAGGCGAACGCCATTTCGCACAATGCGGCGAACAGGCCGCCATCTGAACGGTCGTGGTAAGCCAGCAATTTGCCCTCGGCGTTGAAGCGCTGGATCAGATCGAAGAATTTCTTGAGTTGCCGCGCATCGTCCACATCCGGTGCGACATTGCCGACCTGTTTGTACACCTGCGCCAGCGCCGAGCCGCCCATGCGGTTCCTGCCCTGCCCAAGGTCGAACAGCAGCAGCACGGTATCGAGATCGGCGGCAAGTTGCGGCGTGAGGGTCTGACGCGCATCGGTACAGGGCGCGAAGGCGGTGACGATGAGCGACAGGGGGGCAGTGACTTCCTTGCGTACCGCTTGCGCTCCCTCTCCCTTCGTGGGAGAGGGTTGGGGAGAGGGAGTTTCTGTCCAGGCAGTCTTCATGCTCATGGAGTCCTTGCCCACCGGGATGCTGATGCCGAGCTGCGGGCACAGCTCCATGCCCACCGCCTTGACAGTGTCAAACAGTGCCGCATCTTCGCCATGATGTCCCGCCGCCGCCATCCAGTTGGCGGAGAGCTTGATATCGCCGATTTTTGCGATGCGCGCGGCGGCAATATTGGTGATCGCCTCGCCCACCGCCATGCGCCCGGAAGCCGGGGCGTTGAGTATCGCCAGCGGCGTGCGTTCGCCCAGCGCGAACGCTTCGCCGAGGTTGGTGTTGAATCCCATCAGCGTCACCGCCACATCGGCCACCGGAACCTGCCACGGGCCGACCATCTGGTCGCGCGCGGTCATGCCGCCCACGGTGCGGTCGCCGATGCTGATGAGGAAAGTCTTGTCCGCCACGGAGGGCAGGCGCAGCACGCGCTCGATGGCTTCACTTAATGAAATCCTGCTCACGTCGAATGCGGGCAGCGTCGCGGTTTCGCGCTGCACCTTGCGCGTCATCTTCGGCGGTTTGCCGAGCAGCACCGACAGCGGCATGTTCACCGGGTGGTTGTTGAATTCCGAGTCATGCACCGTCAACTGGTCGCCGACAGTGGCATGCCCCAACACCGCGAACGGACAGCGCTCGCGCTCGCACATTGCCTTGAATTCATCCAGCCGTTCCGGTGGGATCGCCAGCACATAGCGTTCCTGCGCCTCGTTGCTCCATATCTGCATCGGCGACATGCCGCGCTCTTCGCTCGGCACTGCGCGCAGTTCGAAGCGCGCGCCCTTGCCGCCGCCATGCACCAGTTCCGGCAGCGCATTGGAAATGCCGCCAGCGCCGACATCGTGGATGGACAGGATGGGATTGTTCGCGCCCATCTGCCAGCAGCGGTCTATTACCTCCTGCGCGCGACGCTGCATCTCAGGGTTGCCGCGCTGCACCGAATCGAAATCGAGGTTCTCGGCGTTCGTGCCGGTATCCATGCTGGATGCCGCGCCGCCGCCCAGGCCGATCAACATGCCGGGGCCGCCAAGCTGGATCAGCAGCGCACCTGCCGGCAGCGGATGTTTGTGCGTATGCTCCGCCCTGATATTGCCGACGCCGCCCGCCAGCATGATGGGCTTGTGGTAGCCGCGCATCTCGCCGTTGACTTGTTCTTCGAAGGTGCGGAAATAGCCGCACAGGTTGGGGCGGCCGAATTCATTGTTGAATGCCGCACCGCCGATGGGGCCTTCGAGCATGATTTGCAGCGCGGAGGCGATGCGGGTGGGCTTGCCGTAGGTCGTTCCCTCTCCCATCCGGGAAGGGTTTAAGGGAGAAGGGATCGCACCTTCGGTACTCAAGGGTAAAGTCAAAAACGGTGTGGTGGTTTCCCCCTTCCCCCTTCCCCCTTCTCTCTTCCCATATGCGACAGGGTCGTATTTCTCCCACGGCTGCACAAACCCCGGAATATTCAAATTGGAAACCGAGAACCCGGTCAACCCCGCCTTTGGCTTGGAACCGGAGCCGGTCGCGCCTTCGTCGCGAATCTCGCCGCCCGCGCCCGTCGCCGCACCCGCGAACGGCGCAATCGCCGTGGGATGGTTGTGCGTCTCCACTTTCATCAGCGTATACGTCAGTTCGGAGCTGTATGCATAGCCGCCGTCGGCGCGCGGGTAGAAGCGCTCGATCTCCGCACCTTCGATAACGGAAGAATTATCGGAATACGCCACCACCGTTCCCTCTGGATGCAGCTTGTGCGTGTTGCGTATCATGCCGAACAGCGAGATGGCTTGCTGCTCGTCGTCGATGATCCAGTCCGCGTTGAAAATCTTGTGGCGGCAGTGCTCGGAATTGGCCTGTGCGAACATCATCAACTCTACGTCGGTTGGATTGCGTTTCAGCTTCAGGAAATTCTCCACCAGATAATCAATCTCGTCGGCGGAGAGCGCCAGCCCCATCTTGCGATTGGCCGCTTTCAGCGCCGCGCACCCTCCCCCGAGAATATCCACGGTGGACAGTGGCACCGGCGTGCCGTGCCTGAAGATTTTTTCCGCCACACCATCGAAGCTGGCGAGGACAGACTCCGTCATGCGGTCGTGCAGCAGCGGCAGGATTGCCTTGCGCTCCTGTTCGGTGAGCTCCTTGCCAGTTCTGGTCTTGAAGTAATACGCCACGCCACGCTCGATGCGTTCAACCATGGGTAGCGCGCAATGCTGCGCGATGTCGGTGGCCTTGGACGACCACGGCGAGATCGTGCCGAGGCGCGGCACCACCAGCAGACGCTGCATCTGTGCGGAACCATCCGGCTCGCCTGCCGCGTCATCCAGTCCGAGAATGCGGTCCAGCAGCGCAGCATCGCCCTTCGCCAGCGCCACGAAATACCAGTGGCGCGTATCCACCAGCGCAACATTGGGCGCGGCGTCCTTCAGGGCGGCGCGCAGCTTTTCGAGACGGAAGGATGATATGGCAGCTTTACCGGCAGAAACTCGGAATATGGACATGACGATGCGGCGAAATAGCGAAGTACAATTATACTATGCACCTACCCCAACCCGGAATTACTCAAACATGGGCACACGCATCCCCGCCATCACGCAAAAACAGGTTGCTGCCTTCCTCAAGCCACGTCCGCGCGACAGCCACAAGGGCATGTTCGGCGCGGTAGCGGTGATCGGCGGCGCCAGCAGCATGGTGGGCGCGCCATTGCTGGCCGCGCGTGCCGCGCTCAAGCTGGGCGCAGGCTGCGTGCATGTCGGCCTGCTGGCGAACAATGCTCCGGCTGTGGATTTACTGCAACCGGAGCTGATGCTGCATGGTGCGCATGATGCGCTACGTCTGCCCAAATTGGATGTGCTGGCAATCGGTTGCGGCATGGGCCACGACATGGCGGCACAGAAAATTCTGTATGAAGCGCTCAAGACGGATGCCGCACTGGTGCTGGATGCCGATGCGCTCAACCTCCTCGCCCGCCGCCCCGATTTGCAGGATGACCTGCGCGCCCGCAAGGCATCCTCCGTGATCACCCCCCACCCCGCCGAAGCCTCGCGCCTGCTTGGCATAAGCACGGAACAAGTGCAGGCCGCGCGCACCGAAACCGCACAGCAGCTAGCCGATAAACTGCATTGCGCCGTCGTGCTGAAAGGCGCGGATAGCGTTTGCGTTACCCGCGCCGGCAAGATTTATGTCAACAAGACCGGCAATCCCGGCATGAGCAGCCCCGGCATGGGCGACGTGCTGACCGGCATGATCGCCGCCTTCATCGCACAAGGGCTGGATGCGGATCAGGCCCTGCTGTTGGCGGTGCACTTGCATGGCGCGGCGGGCGATGCGCTGGCGGAAAAAGGGATTTCCATCGGCATGACGGCTACGGATGTAACCGAGTGGGCGCGCTGGTTATTAAATCAGTGGCTCTCGAACTGAAAACCGTGCCCGAATGGAGCTTGCAAAATCCGGGAGTAATAACCCCAGATTGTCCATTAGACCAAAACTCGTCATTCCCGCGCAGGCGGGAATCCAGTTGATTAAAAAATTCCCGCGTAGCGGGGCAGCATCGAGGTTTTGCCCGCTACGCGGAGTGTTTGTCTCGCTGGATTCCCGCCTGCGCGCATAAGCGCTAACTTAATAAATCCTGTATCCGCACTGTTTGCCGAACCCGTCGGCGCGGCGGCTCGGCAAGCTGGTGGGCGATGCGGCTCCAATCGTCGATGGCATCGTTCAGCGACAAGACCGGCAATATCGCGCGCGATAACAGTTCAAGCATGAATAATGAGGTCTCCCGCCACAAACACCGGCTGCGACCCGCTTTGCCAATCAGTGTACCCCCAGGGGGAAATCCGCTCGGCTGTCACGAGCAGTGCATCCACCAGAAAAGCTACCAGCAGCTTGCCTTGCAACCACGCTCGGGCCGCCATTTCGTCATGCTTTTTCAGGTGCCCCAACTGCACCAGCGACTTCAGTCGCTTGAACGCCAGCTCGATTTGCCATCGCGCCCGGTACAACTCCATGACGGCAGGCGCGGAACACTCCGCCGGCAGAGTGGTAAACGCGAACACGTAGTCTGCCGCTTCCAGCGTTTCGGGTTGCATCTGCGTGCCGTTGCGCTGGCTTTCGCGCATCACCCGCGCCCGCGCTTTTTGTGCCGCCGCCGCGCCCTTTTTGATCGCGCACAGGCGCCCCGCAATCCATTGTTTGCCGCTCTTGACCTGCACCGGCCAGTCACCGTATTCACCCACGCTCAAACCGCGCAAACGGGACAGCACTTGCAGCCGGATACCTTGCTGGTCGTACAGTGGCAACGTCACCAGGTTGGTGCGGATGATGACATCGGCCTTGCCCGACACAACGTGGGCAATTCCGCCCGGATGCGCGTAGCCACGGTCGCCGATGAACAGGTCGCCCTCGCGGACATCGAACCGCCTGAGCGTCTCGCCTTCTTTGGGGGTGGTGACGATAACCTCCTCGCAGTTGAGCGCGGGCAACCCGATCGAGTAATGCAGCCGCCATTGCGATCCCGTCTCGCCGGGTTCGCTGGCCATGCTGCCGTCTACCAGCCGGATCCTGCGCCCGACCCACGCTGCACCAACGGGGAAGCCCGGGAGCCACTTTTTCCGCAAAGCGCCCGCCATCCATTCAAACCAAGCCCCGCAGCCTTTGAGACGCTTCAATAT
>Ga0315281_10000982_pt1 | contig 41235 bp, 37 predicted proteins | sample YL17G07_0_MG_FD_204540 | JGI IMG/M metagenome (GOLD analysis project Ga0315281, IMG submission 204540) | Sediment microbial communities from Yellowstone Lake, YNP, Wyoming, USA - YL17G07_0 | ecosystem: Environmental > Aquatic > Freshwater > Lake > Sediment | place: USA: Wyoming | collected...
GTCGCGGGAGATGCCGAAGGTTCCGATGATGTTCCCGGCGGCGTCACGGAGGGGCATTTTCGTGGTCGAGACCCAGGTCTCACGGCCATCGGGCCAGGTTTCCTTCTCCTCTTTGGCGAGCATCGGCTGGCCCGTTCTGATTATTTCCTGCTCGTCGGTGTAAGCCTGTTGGGCATGTTCATCGGTAAAGAAGTCGAAGTCCGTCTTGCCTATCGCTTGGGCGGGGTCGTCTAGCCCAAACGCTTTAGCGTGCGCCTTATTCGTCCGGATGAAGCGGCTGTCGCGATCCTTGAAATAGATATAGTCGGGAAGATTGTCCAAGAGGGTGCGGAGCAGATGCCTCTCCTCAACCAGCGCCACTTCCGCCTGCTTACGCTCGGTGACGTCGCGGAATCCCCACACCCGTCCAACACTCTTGCCCATTACACGCTGGGGCTCCGAATGCCGCGCGAAAACTCGTCCATTCCTGAACTCAATTACGTCGTCAGTGTGGGCCTCGTGATCCGCGTACGTTTGCCGGACTTTCGTAAGGAACGCGTCGGGGTCCTTCAGTTGGGAGAGGACGAAATTGAGTGCTATGTTGTCGTCACGTGACCTCAGGACGGACTCCGGAATGGCCCACATCTCTGCGAATTTGCGGTTGTAGGCAACAATCTTGCCCGCGGAATTCACCGCCAGAATCCCGTCAGCCGTCGAGTCCAATGTGGCGCGGATCGTCTCCGTTCGCTCATCGACCCGCCTCCGCAAGACGGCCACCCACATCGCACCCAGGAGGATGACGGCAGCAAGTATTACCAGGAGCCCGACAGTTCGCCTGCCCGTCCACCACGAGGGCCGCTCCAGGACCACGATGTCTTCGGGAGAACGCAGCAACACGCGAAATGCCGTGGGATTCCGGTACGCGTCGGTCTCGACCGACCACACGCCAGTCAGTTGCAGCCGGCTGCCGTTCTGGATGCCGACCAGTTGCCGTTTCTCATTAAAGAGCGTGGCGTAGGCGCTGCGGATCTGAGGGTCTTCGACCTGGGGCGCAAAGAACCCTGGGCCGGTTACACCACGGACCTCCACGAGCTCACCGGCGCGTGCCTCACTAGCCGCGCCGAACGTGTTGACGAAGATACCGAATGTGGAGTCCTGAAAGAACGTCATGCCCATTTCGGGCAAGTTATAGGTTATGACCCCGCGCCGGCGCACGGGATACTGCCGCCGGGCCTCCTCGGCCGTGAGTCTCCGTGTTTGAGCGACCGGAGTGAGAACCGGAAGGTTACCTTGCGCCTTGGCCTGGAAAAAACCGGCGATCCCGGCGGCCGCCAGCATCAAAAACACAGCGGCGGGGATCATTCTCACTGGCGCGCAGCGCAGACGTGACGATCGGCCACGTGTGTCGGAGGACACGATGTTTGTTGGCGACGGCATCTGGTGACACCTCCAACCGGCGACAAGCGCTGACAAACCCCGGCGCAGCCCGGTCAGCGGCCTCTGCCCACCGGGGGCACCTGTTTCTCGGCTAGGTCCCCTCGCGGCGACATGGTTTAGGGGTGCTATGAGCGCGCAAGGAGCTTGTCTCACTGCTGTTGAAGCCTACTTTGCCCATACTTCCGGGCTAAGAACCGACCCACTACCACCCGAAAGCACCACCGATACGGGCTGGTTTCGTTCACTGTGTTTCGGCAGGAATCTCCCACACCTACTTCATCGGCAGTTTTCCCAGTCCGCCTGAACGACCTCGACGGAGCCGGGAGCGTCGCTCGTAGAGAAGTCAGCGGAGTATATCGAACAGAACCAGCGACTTGATCGGGCGGCGGGTGGCACATCCGCGCCTGTGGGGGGACAGGTACATCGCTTCTTGATGTCGGCGAGCTCCGACAGCCAGAGCAACAGATGACGGTCCTCCAGCAATCCCCACAAGTGGTGATTGCGCTCGCGCGCCTGGCGCGCTAAGATGCCCTCCGCGCGGGGGCAGGGGGGAAAGGGGAAGTTGCCGCCCGCCCTTCGCCCAGGACGGAGCCTGCCGTGTGGTGGGAAAAGAAATCGCGCTCGATTGCGCCCCGGGAACCGCAGCCGGTGCCGGCTCCACCTGTGACTCCTCAATCGGAAAACTCCATGGTGGAAGCAATGTCGAGAGCCTCAGATTTGCCGGCAGCTAATCAGAACCCAACCCTTCTGGGCCAGTCCGTGGTGCTGCGCGGGGACCTGTCGGGGAAAGAAGATCTCCTGATCGAAGGGCAGTTCGAGGGAACTCTCAGCCTGCAGGAACACTGCGTGACCGTGGGCCCGCACGGCCAGGTGAAGGGTGAGATTCATGCCCGGCAGGTGGTCATCCAGGGATCGGTGAGCGGCAACGTTTCGGCTCGGGAGAAGATCGAAATCCGCAAGACCGGCGAGGTCGTCGGCGACCTGGTTGCCGCTGGGATCGCCATCGAGGATGGCGCTTACTTCAAGGGCAGCATCGACATTCTGCGCGAGCAGAATCAGGAAGCGGCTCGCTCCTTTCCCGCCGCGAGCGCCCTCAAGGCCGAGACGTAGCGACGCGAGGTTCTCCGGGCTGCTTCAGGCGGCGAGTTGGCCGGACGGGGCGGGCAGCGCCACGAGCAAGCCTCGGCGCGTCTCGCTCCGCTGACCGAGACGAAGGAGCGCGGCCCGAACGAGGGGCTTGAGATGTCTGTGACTGCGGGTCAGCAAGGCCGTACCAAGCCAACACGCGCTGGGCCGGCCACCGCCAGCGCGGCCCTCGAGTGGCTTTGGCAACAGCTCCACGACGTTCCCCACCCTCACATGCTCGATTGCGGCCCCATCTGCCAGGCTACGGTGGACGTTCTCCTGCGGCGCGGCGCCAAGCTCTACGTGACCGACCTGATGACGCCAGCCCGGGAAGGGAACAGCCAATTCTGGGACCGACGCGGCAAGGTTCCCGTCTTTCGCCTTCACGATTTTCTCGCGCAGTTGCCTGAGATTCCCGAGGAATCGCTGTCCGCCATCTTCTGCTGGCACTTGCTGGACCTGCTGCCGCGCGACGTTCTCCCGGGCCTCGTGGACCGGTTCTTTTCTTGCCTTCAGCCGGGCGGTGTGCTGTTTTGCCTGCTCCGCGAGCCTTATCTCGCTGCCGGCGCGGAAATGATGTGGTGGCTGGAGAACCTGACCACCCTGGCCACGGGCCGCGAAGGCAACAAACCCTTTCCGTACCCCGCGCTCTCCAATCGCGAAATGGAGCGCCTGGCACGCTCCAGGAGCATCAAGACCTTCCTCACCCGCTCCGGGCGGCGCGAAGTGCTGGCGATCAAGTAGGACGGAAGCGTGAAGCATCGTGGGGTGCGCGGGGCGCTTGGCGGTCTCTTTCGGCCCAGTTGGGGCATTGACGCCGGCGGACAAACCTGCGAAAGTCTTGGAGGTCTGACCACGGGGTACGGATGCGTCCGGGCATCGGCCGGCTGGGGTGTACGCGCGGGCAGCGAGTGAATGGCTGGAGGCGAGGATGAAGAAGCTCAGTATGTGTTGCGCCGTATGGGCGCTGGCGGCGGTGGCTCTTCCGAGAACAACTCAGGCGCAGGATCTGGTCGAGGAGTCGCTGGTGAGTTTTCCACCGCAGACAATTCGGCTGGAGTATTCACGTCCTGCCACGCTTCGGGCTCTCCCCAATTATGCGAGCTTGCGGCAACGCTACGTCGGCCCGCGACTGCGGACGTTGGAGGAGTCTTTCTCGCAGCTCGGTGTCGGGGAAGGCGACATTGACGAACTGGTCTTGGGATGGCAGCCCGGGACGGGAAGCATGAAGCTCGAGGGGCTGGTGGTAGGGCGCTTCACCGCGAAGGCGATTGCCGACCGCGCCGCGGCGCGAGGTATGTCTCCTGTGCCGGTCGGTGAGCTTCCGGCCTATTGCCTGGGATCGGAAGGCGCCTCGACTTGCCTGGTCGTGCTCCGGGACTCGCTGGGCGCCTTTGGGCTGCCGGACACCCTAGCCGCCATATTGGAGGCGCGTGAGGGCCAGACACCTAGCCTCGCTTCCGACGAACGCTTTGCGAAGTTGGTGCGCGAAGCGCAAGCGGAGGCGCCCATCTGGGGCGTGGCCGTTGGAGACGCGGTGCCTGACTGGTTCAGAGCCTGGATGCCAGCGCAGGGAAATCTTCAGATGGACTGGGCAAAGGCGTTTCAATCCGTCGAGGCCCTCGTCTATAGCGTGGACACGGCGGATAAGGTGCGCCTGGACGTGAAGATGGATTGCGCCACGAGCCAGGCGGCTCAGAGCACGCGGCAAGTCTTCGAGGGCCTCAAGCTTTTTCAACAGCTTGCCTGGCAGAATTTGAACCCCAATCGCTCTAATCCGTTTGAGACGGTCGAAATCAGCTCGAGCGACCGGCGAGTCTCGCTCAAAATGACCACAAGCTACGCGGACCTCGAGGGGCCCGGGGCGCCTGGCGGCCCAGGCCGTTGACCTGATTCGAAACCAGCCACACAGACCCAGAGGCACAGAGAAGTCGAACGCGGCTGACGACCGGGGGAGTAGCCTGCGGTAAGAGAAACCCGCCACTGCCCTCAGTCAGAGGTTCTACCTTGTTGTCGCAGAACTAGTCGGCGCGATCTCGGTGCGGCACGGGGCAACCAACCAACACTCACGAGACAGGGCCCTGTGATATACTGCCGGCATCTGGTGCTTTGCGCGGACTTGAATGAAGAGTTGTCCCACCTGCCAAGCGGCTTACCCCACCAATTTCGCGGTCTGCCCCCAGGACGGCACGCTGCTCGTCGAAGCGGGCACGTGGCCGGAAGGGATGGTGGTACGCGGCAAGTACCGTATCTTGAATAAGATCGGCCAGGGGGGCATGGGCACCGTTTATAGAGCGGTGCACGTTGCATTTGACGAGTTGCGCGCGCTGAAAGTCATCAGCCCGGAGCTTCTGGGCGATGAACTCTTCGCCAGGCGCTTCAAGCACGAAGCCATCATCACGCGGAAGCTTCAGCACCCCAACGCGGTGCGGGTGGACGATATCGACGAGGCGGAAGACGGCCGCCCGTTTATCGTCATGGAGTACATCGAGGGGCAGAGCCTGAAGAAGCTGATCCAGGAGCAGGGCGCCCTGCCGGCCCCGCGGGTCTGTTCCCTCATCAAGCAGGTCGCCGCCGCGCTCGAAGCCGCCCACCGCCTGGGCATGGTTCACCGGGACATCAAGCCGGACAACATTGTGCTCGTCCAGACCCCGGAAGGTGAGCGGGCCAAGGTGCTCGACTTCGGCATTGCCAAGATCAAAGAGGGTCGCCGGGGGGCGACGGCGAGCATGACGCTGACCGGCACAGGCGTGGTGATTGGGACGCCGCAGTACATGTCTCCGGAGCAAGCCATGGGGAAGCGCGGCGACCAACTTGACGGCCGCTCCGACCTCTATTCGCTCGGCGTGGTCATGTACGAGATGCTGACCGGCGCCCTGCCTTTCCAGGCCGACACAACGATGGAGATGATACTCGCGCACCTCCAAAGGCCGCCCACGCCGATTCGCACCCTCCGGCCCGAACTCCAAATCCCCGAGGCGCTGGCCGCTTTGGTGATGCGGCTGCTGGAAAAGAACCCTGACCTGCGGCCTGCCAGCGGCGCGGCCTTGATCGCCGAGCTTGAGGGAGCTGAAACTGGGGCCGCTCCCCCTGCTCCTACATGGGTGGCGCGGCCCGCACGCGCCTACGTGCCCGGCGCTGCGCAGGCGCTCCAGGCCGCCCTGCGCACGACCCCGGCGGCGGGGTCGCGGCGGGTGACGGGCTCCGTGGTCCCTGCCCCGGCAGCTCCTGCGCCGCAGCCTCGTCCGGTCACGGCGGCGGAGGTGCCTCTTCCGTCCGGGGGTGTCGTGCGGCCAGCGGCGGCTCGGTCAAGACCACAACCCTGGGGCCTGTGGGCTGCGGGGGCAATCCTGGTGATTGCTCTCGGCGGGGGAGCCTGGTACTTCGCCCTGCGTCACCCGACACCTGTGCCAGAAGCTCCGGCTCCAGCCTGGTCACCATCGCCGGCCCCCGCTGGCGGTTCGCCAGGCGTGAGCACGAAGAGTCCGGAGCAAGGCAGCCAGCCGCTGAATCAGCAGGAGAGCGCGAACCCCGCGGCCGAGAATCGCCCCGCTTCCGGCGCTGCCGCGGAGAGTCCGGCGCCGGCGGTGGGGGCTGTCCCTCTGCCGTCACAATCCACCACCCGAGCCCATGAGACACGAGTCAGGCGCGAGGTCCAGCCCCAGAAGCCGACGGTGGATGCAAAGCAAATCACTGCGGCGGTCAAAATGGGCGATTTCTTCTTCGACCGCGGCGAGTATGACAGTGCCATCGCTGAGTACCAGCGTGGTCTGGGCCTGGATCCGGGGAACCGTGAACTCAGCGGGAGGATCGAGCGTGCCCGCCGCGCCAAGGCTGCTGAGGAACGGCTGAACCAATGAGCGTTCCAGTCCCTCTTCCCGTGGCTTGACTCCCCCCCGACCCGAAAGCCATACTGCGGCTTGGTGGCAGAGGAAGGCTCGCTCTTCCTACCAGCCGACAAGGCGGGAGCCTACAGGCTTCCCAAGTGACACGAAGCAGGTGGCTTGATGACAGAAGCAAACTCCGGTCGCGCGCTCCTGGTGGACCTCTATGAACTGACCATGGCCGCAGCCTATTTCGAGCATGGCGTGGATTGCCGCGCCACGTTTGAACTCTTCGTCCGCCACCTTCCACGCGAGCGTTCTTACCTGGTGGCGGCGGGAACCGATTCCGCGCTTGAGTACCTTGAGACTCTGCGCTTCACGGAGGCGGATGCCCGGTTCCTCCGCAACCAGCCTGCCTTCCAGACCGTGTCGGACTCGTTCTTTGACTACCTCCAGACGTTCCGCTTCACCGGCGACGTGCAGGCCGTCGAGGAGGGAACCCTGATCTTTGCTGAGGAACCGATCCTCCAGGTTACGGCGCCGGCTCTCGAGGCGCAGATCGTTGAGACCTATCTGCTTTCGGTCATCAACTTTGAAACGCTGGTTGCTTCGAAGGCAGCGCGCGTGGTCAGCGCGGCCCGGGGTCGAGATGTGTTGGAGTTCGGGACACGTCGCGCACACGGGCCGGAGGCCGGCGTGCGCGCAGCGCGCGCAGCCTACGTAGGGGGATGCGTTGCGACCTCCAACGTGCTGGCGGGTTATCGCTATGGGATTCCTCTTGCCGGCACCGCCGCGCACTCCTGGACGCAGATTTTTCCTACCGAACGCGAAAGCTTCGAGGCGCTTCTGGAGACTTTTCCGGAGCGAGCGATCCTGTTGATCGACACCTATGACTCACTGACCGGCGCGGAAACGGCCGCCGCGCTCGGGCGGAAGGTCCCCGGCGTGCGACTGGACAGCGGCGACCTGCTGGAGAAGAGCCGGCGGGTGCGGGAAATCCTCGACCGGCGTGGCCTGACCAACACCAAGATCGTGGCCAGCGGCGACCTAAACGAATACAAGATTGAGGAACTGGTTTCGCACGGCGCTCCTATCGACGTTTTCGGCGTGGGCACGGATCTGGCCACCTCGCGCGACGTCCCCGCGCTGAGCGTGGTTTACAAGCTGGTGGAGGTGGAACGCGGCGGGCGCGTCGAGGTGAAGACCAAGTTCAGCGAGCAAAAGGTCCATTCGCCCGGCCGCAAGCAAGTCTTCCGCTTCTCGCGCGAGGGACAATTCCACTACGACCTGATCGGGCGCGCCGACGAGCACTACCCTGACGCCTCGCCGCTCCTCCAAACCGTGATGAAAGATGGGCGGCGCCTCACGCCTCCGCCGGCGCTGGCAGACGTGCGGGCCAGGACGCGCGCCAATCTGGAGCGCCTGCCAGAGAGCTATCGGGCGCTCGACGACGCTCCGGCCTATCCGGTGGTGAAGAGCGCCGCGCTGGAGCGCCTGCTGGACGAAGTTCGTGAACGCTATCTCGGATCCCCCCAGGCCACCAACGTGCGCCGCCCGCGAGCGACACACAACGAGAGCCGGCCATGAACGAACACCTGGTTTTCCTCGACGTTGACACCCAGGTCGATTTCATGCTTCCGACCGGCAGCCTGTATGTGCCCGGGGCAGAAGAGATTGTTCCCAACCTCAGGAAACTCATGACGTATGCGCAGGAGCACCACATTCTCGTGCTATCTTCTGCGGACGCTCACCCTGCTGACGACCCGTCGTTTGCCGAGTGGCCCCCGCACTGCGTGATCGGAACGTCGGGCCAGCGGCGCATCCTGGAAACTCAGCTCCCTGGTGCTATCGTCATCCCCAACCAGCCCGGAGCCTTCGCTCGGCCAGTTGAGTGGCGGGGACAGTTCATCATCGAAAAGCAGGCGTATGACGTCTCGACCAACGCGAACTTTGACGCCATACTGGCGTCGCTCGGCCCGCGACGCTTCATAGTCTTCGGCGTGGCGACCGAGTACTGCGTGCTCTCCTCCACCTTGGCGCTGCGGAGGCGCGGGCTGCCTGTGGATCTGGTCACGGACGCCGTCAGAGCCATCACCGAGGAAGGCGGCCGCAAGGCCATCGAGGAGGTGGCCGCCGCCGGCGTCAGGCTCGTCAATACGGCGGAAGTCTGTGCCTTGCTTCCCAAAGAACAATGAGCTAGGGGAGGGGCCTCGCACCCCTCGCGGCTCGGTCTAGACTCAGCGCGATTTCCAGTCCGCGAAGTTCGAAAATCGAAGAGCCAAAAGCGCAAAGCGAAAATGGGAAACCGAAAGCCGGAAGCGGAAACTCAGAACAGGGAACAGGCAATGTCCTCTGCAGTTTTTCTTTCGTCTCAACCAACCACTGACAACCAACAACAAGCCAGCCACAACCCACCAGGGCTCGCCTGCAATTGTCAATCATCAATCACCAGTGTCCGGTTCAGCTTCGTCTTTCTTGCTTCCTTTGTAACTGCTTGACTGGCCGGGACTTACCAGCTTCGCTGAATTTCTAAATACCCCCTTATGTTTCAGCAACTTACCAGCTTCGTTCCGTGTGGGAAATTCTTAACTTATTGATAGCACATACCTTACCAGCTTCGTTGTATTTTGACGGTATATATGCACCGCGCCCACTTTGAGCGCAGACGCTGCCAGAGTTCCGTCCCTTGGTGCCGCAGTGGGTCGTCTTTTGACCACCTCCGCACGCCTCCCCCGATACCAGCAGCGATCCAATGTAGTCTAGAATAGTTGCCTATGGTTTGTCAAGAGGGAGGTTTCTGTGGTGCCGGTGTCCCCACCGGCGGCGGGGGCCTCAAATCTTCTTCAGTAGGGCCGTGCGGCTGCGGCGAATGGACGGGCGGTCCGCGAGTTCCAGGCCGGCCTGGCGAGCGGCCTGCAACTCGTCCTCGAACTGTGCGGCATTCACGTGTCCGGCGGGCTCGGCAAGCAGGAGGCAGGCGCCGGGCTTCAAGGCTTCGGCGACCTCGATGAAGAAGAGGTTGGCAGCGGGCAGTTCGTGCACTATGGCGAAGGCCAACGCAAAATCCACCGTCCCGGCCAGGTCGGTGACGCCTATCGAATCACGCGCGGCCAGGCGCACATCCACGCGCTCCAAAAGCCCGTTCCTGGCAGTGCGGCGTTTGAGGCCCTTGAGCATCCGGGGCTGTAGGTCCACAGCCACTACCCGACCGGAGGGCCCCACCAAGCGCGCCAGTTCGAGCGTGAAGAAGCCCATGCCCGGCCCCGGCTCGAGCACAGTCATCCCCTCGCGAATGTACGGGGCCAGGATCTTGACCGGGTCCTGCACCAGGCCCCGTAGCGGGCTGGCGAGCAGGTACCCGAGCCACCAGGGGCAGACACGTTCAGCCATAGCATTCCCCCTCGGGGAAAGCATTCATTATAGCCACGGGTGACCAAGGCTGTCGCTATTGCCTGTCCGCAATCTGCAAGCGTGTTTGTGTGTCGGCCTTTTTGGGTTATCATAACCGTTGGTATCCTGGTAGAAGCAGCGGGGCGGGAACGAGGGGATGTCGTCCTGTCGTATTCCGGGGCGTGAAATGAACCGTGTTCGCCACCGTTTAGTCATGCTGGCGCTGGCCATGATGGGGGCTACTGCCGCCGTGACCGCAGTCGGAAGTGACCGCGAAAAGGCCGTAGTCTTCTATGGGGAAGGGAACGGGTTTTTCGACCAAGGCCGTTTTGCGGAGGCGGCGGCGGCCTACGACCGCGCCATCGAACAAGACCCCCAATACGCCGAGGCCTACCACAATCGCGCCTTAGCGAGTGAGATGGTGGATCACCAGAAGGCCACCGAGGGTTGGCGTCGGTTCCTGGAGGTGGCGGCCGACCGGCCTGACCTGAAGTACGACCTGGCGCGGGCCCAAGCGAGGCTGCAGATCCTCGAGTCCATGCCGCCGCTCCCCGCGGCAATGCAGCCCAGCCGTTACGTTCCTGCGGCGGGCGACTACTACTGGTTGATCTCTCAAAACTCGGAGGGTGAGGAATGGCGGCGCTTGCCCCTCAAGGTCTTCCTGGGCAACGCTCCCGAGATCAAGTGGCAGGAGGGCACGCGCGAGGCCTACAACATCTGGAGTGCGGTCTTTCCCCTGGAACTGGTAGCGTTGCCCCAGAACGCTGACATTCGCCTGGGCTGGGAAGACGCCCTGCTCGAAAAGGAGCACGCGGGTGAAGCGGTCGAGTGGGTGCAGATCCGTCGAGTCGGTGATGAGCTGACCGGCCGGAGAATCGCCGTGATTGTCATTGACCTGGACCGCCGTTGGACCAAGGATGAAATGCGGGCCATCGTCGGGCACGAGATGGGTCACGCCCTCGGCATCAAGGGGCACAGCGACAACCCCAAGGACATCATGTATTGGCAAATGCAGGAGAAGCGTTATCAAGTCCCGGGGCCCATCATCAACTCCCCGCTGTTCTGGAGGTCGCTGGTGAAGCAGCCCAGCCAGCGGGATGTCAACACCCTCATCCGTCTTTACAACTTCGCCGGCTCGAGCACCCGCTTCCCCTAAGCCGTGAGCGCCGTCCGGCGCTGTTCCCTTATCCTGTTTCCTTGACCAGCGCTGGTTCGCTGCTTGACAGGGTCGAGCCGCTGGCGTAGAGTGCGCGCACGTTCGGTAGTCGAAATCAGCAACTGGTGTTTGGAAACCTCATTGCGGTGCTCGACGCGACGCAAGGGGTAGCGCGAATGACCCCCCGGGGGGAGCTGCCTCAGGCCGCTATCTCCTGGGGATAAGGAATCTCTACGGAGGTAACTGTCATGAAGTTACGGGCTCGAGTATTACGGAGGCTTGGGTGGTTGCTGAGTGTTCTTTGCCTGCTCGTCCCCGGCAGCGTGGCGTTTGCGCAAGAGGAGAGGGGTGGCGCGGCGGCGCTGGCGGCCGCGGGCGCGATCATAATGGTGTTCTTTCTGATCGCGGCGGCCTTCTACGTTTACATGGCGCTGGCCCTGATGACCATCGCCAAGAAGACCAATACCGCGAACGCTTGGCTGGCCTGGATTCCCATTGCCAACATTTTCTTGATGTTGAACATCGCCAAGAAACCACTCTGGTGGTTCATCCTTTGTCTGATTCCGCTGGTGAACATCGTCATTCTGATCATCGTGTGGATGGCGGTGGCGGAGGCAAGGGGCAAACCCAGTTGGTGGGGAATCCTGATGATCGTCCCGTTCGTTAACTTTATTGTCCCTGGTTATCTGGCGTGGTCTGATTAGGGTCGCCCCCGCCGGGCCTGCTGAGTCGCAATCCGGGGAGGTGGCCAGTGCTGTTCCAACTCAATGGACCGAGCGGCTAATGCCGGGACCTTTGCAGATTAGCCCAGCTCGCCGCTCACCGGGATAGCTCCCAATAGTTGGAACGGCACCCGGAGCGCGGTAAGGGTTTGCTCTTGGCCTGGCCTGGGGGGGAGAAGGCTCCCTTACGCGCGCGCAGCCAGCGGCTTGACTTCGGCGGACGCCGCTGACGTAGAATGCTCCCGGGAGCTTCTGGAAAGCTGGGCTGGGGTCGGCGGGACGATCTCAGCAAGGCTGCCACGGCAGGGGATTCCGTGAGGTCGCTATGGTGATTGCGTCCCAAGTGCGGCCGGGCATGGTCGTGAAAATCGGCGAAGATCTCTGCAAAGTGATTGAGTCCACGTTTCACGTGGGCCAGGGGAAGATGCCAGGGAGTGTCCATGCCAAGCTTCAGAACGTGCGGAAGGGCACGTTCAAGGAGCTGCGCTTCCGCCCGGAGGAACGGCTGGATGACATCCAGCTAGTCAAGCAGGAGATGGAATTCCTTTACAGCGATGCCGACGCGGCCACGTTCATGAATCCCGAGACCTTCGACCAGGTTTCCATCCCGTTGGAGGCCATCGGGGCGGCGCAGAAGTTCCTGCAGCCGGAAATGAAGATCCCCGTCGAGTTTCACGAAGGGGAACCGCTCAGCATCGTTTTTCCGGGGATTGTCGAAGTGAAGGTCGCGACCACGGCCCAGCCCGTCCACCAGCAGCAGGACAACACCTACAAGACCGCCACCCTCGAGAACGGTCTGGAAGTGATGGTGCCGCAGTTCATCCGGCCGGGCGAGATTGTGCGCATCGAGGTGGCCACGGGCAAGTACGTGGACCGCGTGCGCACCGACATCAAGCGGGTGTAGAGGAGGGCTCGGCCTTCCCGCTCGCACGGGTGGGAGTACGGGAACAGCACAGCAGTGCTCCCACTGCCAACTGTTTTCTTCCTCCAGTGAGTCCAATCGCCCCTTGGTGAATTTGACGGCTCTTGGTATGATTGCCGCCGCTGAACTATGGACACCCTTGGCACTCCTCCGCGGGCTGAACCTCGCCCCCCGTTGCAGACCCGTCGTGCCGAAAAGCGCGACGCCGCCGACGTTGCGCGCATCTATCACCAGGCGACGCAGGACGGTCTGGCCACGTTCGAGGAGTTTCTCGTCACGGTTGAAGAGCAAGAGCGCTGGATACAGGAACATTCCGACAGATATCCGCTGCTGGTGGCGGAGTGGGGGGACCGCATCCTGGGTTGGGCTTCCCTCAGCCCCTATCATAGCCGGCCACACATCGAGGGCGTGGTCGAGATGCTCATCTACATTGACCGCGATTACCGGCGCCACGGCGTGGGCCGGGAATTGATGCGGGCGCTGCAAGCCGGCGCGCGCGCCTGCGGGCACCGAAAAATCATCGGGCGCTTCCTTGCTTACAACGATGCCGGGCGCACGCTCTGCCGGCTGACGGGGTGGCGGGAGGTCGGCGTCCACCTGAAACACACGCGCATCGACGGCCGCTTGCACGACGTCGTCATCGTTGAATATCTGATTTCCGAAAATCTCACCTAGTAAGTGGGGCGAGCACTCCCTGAGGTTTGGCTGGGCCCTTGCCTAGCGGAAAGCACTCTGACCCTGGCCATCTTGGGTGGATCCACGCCCTGCGAGGGTGCCCATTTTCTCGCGACGCGCGCGAGACCCCGCGCCGCCGTCGTGCTAAACTAGGCTCCAGGAGGGATGGGTGAGCGGTTGAAACCGGCGGTCTTGAAAACCGTTAGCCTCGAAAGGGGCTCGGGGGTTCGAATCCCTCTCCCTCCGCCATTCAGCTCGCAAGGGCTCAGATCTCGTGATGTACGTTTCCAATTCATCCCATTCTTCTTCCTTGCCTTCTGCGGCTGATTCACTATATTTATTCGATGGCCTTTGTGCGGATCGGGTGAGGGCCGGGCCAGCGGAAAACCCGAACAGAGGTTTTGTTCATCCGACCGAGAGATTGAAGCCAAAGAGGGGAAAGGCTTGCTGTGAGGTGCAGCGAGACGAAGGAGGTAAGTGACCCGCCCCGTATGGCCGCCACGAGGAACGAAGACAGGGAGAAACTGATGCTCAAGCGGATGCTGGCGGTGGGCTTGGTGTTGGGACTAGCCGCCGTAATGTTTGCAGGTTGCGGTGGCGGCACGTCCTCGACGAAGACAGTCGCCAAGGAGACGCTGTTCACCTTCATTGGCGACACGCCGCCTGCTTCCGACGTCCTATCGTTGCGCACCACCATCACCGGGCTGACCCTCACGCAGCAGGACACAACGCACACAGTCACGGTGTTTTCATCCTCGGTGAAAGTGAATTTTGCCTCGCTGCGGGATTTTTCCACCATCCTAAATGTAGCCAGCGCGCCGGAAAAGACTTACGATAAGGCGACCATCACCTTCTCCGGGACGCAAGTTGTCCTTTACGATCCCACGCAGAGTCCGCCGGTGCGGGTGCTGAATGCCGAGATGTCAACGGTGAGCCCGGTGATTCCCATCGGGCCCGCGCTGACCGTCGTCAACGATGAGGTCGCTGCGCTGCGGCTAGATTTCGATCTTTGGCGCTCGATCAAGCTCGAGCTGGACGAGGACGGAGAACTGGTATGCAAAGTCACCCCCGTCATGACAGCCTCGCCTGTTGTTGTCAGTGAGGGTCAGAGTCTTGGCGAATTCGATGATTTGGTGGGTTTCGTCTCCGCCGTCTCACCTTATCGCGTGAGTGACGCCTTCACCGGAGCATTCACGATGCAGCTCCTTGCCGGAACGGGTCCGGCAATTACCGTCTACTTCACGGACTCCACGCAGCTCCTTGGCGTCTCGGCGCTGAACCAACTGGAGACCGGGCGGGTTGTGGAAGTCGAGGCGGTTATGGATAAGGACGGCAACTTGGTGGCGAAGACCGTGGAGGTCGAAGACCGCGCCGTCCTAGACGATGAGAAGTTAGCCTTTCTCGGGTATGTAATCTCCGTGACCAGAGACGGAAGTGGTAACGTCACTCAATTCTCCTTTTACGTGCGGGAGGAGGAACCCTCCAGCGGCGGGGATGTGCCGCTGGACTCCGTGGTCGTGGTGAATGTCTCTTCCACGACCACCTTTCAGTACTCCTCGCGGTCCGCGAACTTTGCCAGTCTCCCCTTCGACGCCACGGCCGTGGCTCCCGGCCAGGAGCTGATCGTCCACGGCGAATACACCACGATGTCCGAGGCGTCAACAATCATCGACGCGAATACGATCTTCTTGAAACTGCAGACAGTGCAGGGGAACTTGTTGTCTCTCGTGCAGGTGGGGTCGGACGGCAGGACAGGCGCTTTCCAGTTTGCCCCTGCAGCTACACTTCTTCAAGGCGCGCCTATCCTGGTTTTCACCAACAACGAAACGGTATTCACCGGCGTGTCCGGGTTGACGGAACTCACAGCCGAGAGCATCCTGCTGGTCAGGGGGCTCCCCTTCTACCAGAAGCAGGCTGGAACAATCAACGGTGTCGCGGTGCCTGCCGGGACGCTGGTCATTACCGCCCGCCAAGTACACCAGTTACAGTAGCCGACGTCCGGCGGCGCTCTGTGAGCGCCGCGCTGCTTCTGCCCCAGAGGCCTCGCCCTTGTCGCCGACGGTCATAGACCGGCGTTACAGCAGTGTGCACGCTCAGATTGCCGGAAGGCCCTTGGCGCGCACGGGCTTCGAGGTCTGCCCCGGCAACCGTGTGAATCCCAGATCCCGGCGTCGTTTCAGTTTGGTCACTAGGATGATTTGGGCGGTGTGATAAGCGAAGTGCTCGGTAACGTGGCTGAGCGCGTTGAGGCCGGTCAAGTGAAATCCCTGAATTACATAGCTTCGCGCCAAGGCGCGTGAAGACAGCTTCTCGAGGACGCGGCAGGCCTCGCTCACCGTGTGGCGCAGTCGCGCCAGGAGCACGCGGCGGGGAATCGGCCCGCGCGCCGCAAATTCTTTGTCGCGCTCGCGGCGATCCGGGACGCCGCCCAGCCCGGAAATAATCCACTGCCGAACGTTTCCCTCCAGGTGCAGCATCAGATTCCCGACGCTGTTCGAGGTGGGATGCGCTCGCCACCAGATCTCTTTCTCCGCGAGCATGGCGAGGCAGCGCGCGATTCGCGGCAGGTGATGCGCCTGGAGCGAGTGGCGTGCTTGCGTCAGGATTTGTTTGGTCAAGCTCGCATGGACTGTTCTCATCGTGCTTGCCTCCGTCGGCCCGCCTTGAGTTCCTTCACCAGATGCTCGTTCCAGCCCCGGTCTTCCCAGTAAGTCAGCCAGAGGTAGAACGTGGCATAGCTCCGCCACCCTGCCCAAGCGCGAGTCAGTTTCTCCACGCGCGCGGCGGAGGGCTGCTTGTGCAAGCCATAAAAACGCTGAATTGCCTTCTGCAGGCCGACGTCGCTTGCGGGCAGGCAATCCAGGTGGCCCAGCGCCCGCAAGCCCACGTAGTGCGCGGTCCACGGTCCTACACCCTTGTGCTCCAGGAGCTTCGCGCAGGCCGCAGTTGGCTCGATCGACCGCAGCCCTTCGAGGTCCAAGCTGCCGTCCACGGTGGCGCGCGAAATAGCGGTGATGTAGCGCGCCTTAGGCCCCGAGATCTGTAGGCGGCGGAGCCGGCCCGGCGTGGTGATGGCCAAGGCGGCCGGTTGAGGAAAGGCGTGGTATCGACGGCCGCCCACTTCGATGTGGGTCCCATAGTTCTCGATCAGAGCCCGCTTCACCTGATGGGCAAACGCCACGTTGACCTGCTGCTCTAAGATGGCCGACATGAGCGCTTCATAGACGCTGGTAGACTGGGGAATGCGCATGCCGCAGAAGTGACTCGTCAACCTGCGGAGCACAGCGTCCGATTCCGCCATCCGGTAGAATGGCCCGAGGTCCAGGTTGGTCGAGAACTGGCGTTCGACAAGGCTCTGCACCTCACGGAGCGCCCGCGCGGTGGAAGCACCGGCAATCACTCGCAGGCGCAGCGCCGGCGCCTGGCCCGCGGGCTCCTCCCTGACGCCGTACAGCACCGGCTGGCCGTCAATCTCCGTCACGCGGCGGTATTCACCATCTTCAGAATAGTCCAGTAGGGGAAGGAACTGCCGCCCGCTCAAGAGCCCCGGAGGGCTCAGGATGAAGCGGAGTGTATGGGCGAGGCTGAAGGGCGCTCGTGGCCTAAGTAGCACTGAGAAATAACCCCCCGCTGTACGCGTTCGGTGGGCGCTTGACCGAAGGGGTGAAACCCGTCGCCAAAGGCACAGCAATCCCTCGGGAATTCTGCAATGAAGCAGGCGGCCTAGGCAAGCTTTAGTCGCGCGCGTCCGCTCGAGTTCTGGTCGCTTAGAAAAGTGACCGACGGGAAAGGCTTGCGGCATCTGCCTTGCGGCTGAGTCAAGTTCCGTGTAACTTAGGGTTGGCCCGGGGCATCGCATGGGTCAGGTCGTCGGTGCTCCCCCGGGTTGCGGATAGGGCGGCGAGAGGAGCGGCAGGAAGAAGCTGTGGGCTCGCCGGCGTTTGCAGGGCCCGGAGTGATTCACGCGCTCGTGGAGAGCTGATGATCGAGTCTTCCCAGGCAGCACTGAGCAAGGATGACTCTGTCCTGGTGAGCGAGGCCAAGGCGGGCAGTTACGCGGCCTTCGAGGAGCTGGTGAACCGCTACGAGAGAAAGATCTACCGCCTGGGTTTGAACCTCACCGGGAATCCGGAAGACGCGGAGGATGTGCTCCAGGAGGCTTTTCTCAAGGCGTTCGAGCACCTACCCGAGTTTCGTGAGGATTCCCGCTTCTATACCTGGTTGGTGCGCATTGCCATCAACGAGGGTTTGATGAAGCTGCGCAAGCGCCGTTCCGACAAAGCGGTTTCTATCGAAGATGGCGAGGGTGAGGAAGGCGAGTTCCTGCCGCGGGAGTTCCAGGACTGGAAGCCCAACCCCGAGCAGATATACGCGCAGGCAGAAATGGAGGCCATACTGCGCAACGCCGCGGGCAGCCTTCCGCCGGGCCTGCGCACGGTGTTCCTGTTGCGGGACCTGGAGGGACTTTCCACCGAGGAGACGGCGGCTCTCCTCAGCTTGACCGAGGGCGCGGTGAAGGCGAGACTCTTCCGCGCCCGCCTGCAATTGCGGGAAGAACTGAGCAAGGTCTTCAAGCGAGGCTGAACTTGTTAAACTGCAAGGATTGTATCCAGCAGATTTCCAGCTACCTCGAAGGGGAAATGGAGCCTGAGCTCAAACGGCACCTCGAGGAACACCTCAAGCGGTGCCACCATTGCCACGTCGTGTTCGATTCCACTCGCAAGACGATCGAACTCTATTGCGACGGCAAACTGTTCCCGCTCCCCGCCGAGGTCCGCGACCATCTGCACCAGGCCCTCCGACGCCGGTGGGAAGAGAAGATGAAGTAGCGTAAAGTACGCCGGGCGCGGCTTCGGCCCTGGGGGGCTGCGGCCAGAACGTCCGAAATTCAGCTTTCCCCGCTATTTGCCCTCAGCTTTGATTTGGCACCTGTACCTCGGCACTCCACACCCGCCCGATGCAGTTTCCAAAAAAAGAGATTTGAGGTAGGCGATCTGTTCGGCGCGGACCCGGGTGAGGTGTTGCTCCCTTGGTTCTGCGCCGCGTTCGAACGTGGGTGCGGGTGGCTTGACAGTTCTGGGGGGAGTCCATAGAATGGTTTGTTTACGGGATTCGAATTACGCGGATAAGGTAGGTCATGGACAAGAAGAAAGCAGAACTCTTCCGAAAGCGCCTGTTGGTCAAGCAAGAGGAGCTGTTGCGACTGGTCTCGAAGTCCGAACAGGACGGGCGGCAGGCAGACGAGGAAGCCACGCAAGATATCGCCGATAAAGCGGCCAATTCCTACACCAAGGAATTCCTCTTTCACCAGAGCGACGACAATCGCCGCTTGCTGCAACTTGTAACCGAGGCCCTGGAGCGCCTCAAGAACGGCTCCTACGGGCTGTGCGTCGGCTGCCACGAGGAGGTCCAGGTGAAGCGCCTGGAGGCTGTCCCCTGGGCACGCCACTGTATCGAGTGTCAGGAGAAGCAGGAGCAGGGCCTCCTCTAACCCGGGCTTGCCCGGCAGAAAGCGAGGCTTGTCTTCTACCCCGCGATTGAGCACCAGTCCTCCGTTCCTTCTCTCCTTCGAGAGCTAGCTGACAGTCTGTTTGCGGTTGCATTTCCGGGGTTGTGCTCTTTGTGCGGTCAAGAACTCACTCAAGCCGGCCTGGCGGGTGTTTGTGGGCCCTGCTGGGCGAGCCTGACATCTTGGGATGGCCCTGCCTGCGCTTGTTGTGGGCGCCCCTTCGCCTCGGACCGGGCGCTGGATTCGGTGCTGGCCCAATGCGCTTGGTGTCGTGAGGAGGCGTTCAAATTCGATCGGGCGGGAAGCTATGGGCTTTATGCAGGCAATCTGCGCGCCGCGATTCTGCAACTGAAATTTCAGTGCCGTGAACGGCTGGGAAAGAGACTGGGCAAGCTACTGTTGTCGGTGTGGGGACGCGTCGAGGAGGCTTACCCGGGCGAACTTCCGGTGGTCGTTCCGGTTCCACTGCATCCGTCACGGCAGCGGGAGAGAGGGTTCAACCAGGCGGAATTGTTGGCATTGGGACTTAGTCGGGGACTGGCGAGGGCCGGCCGATCTGCCGTCCCCTGCGTCGAGACGCGCTGCCTGCGCCGGACGCGCGCCACGGCGCCGCAAACCGGCTTGAGCCTGCGCGCGCGCCGGGAGAACGTTCGAGGAGTCTTTTCCGTTGTCCGGCCGGAGTGCGTCCGGGAGCGGGTGGTGGTGCTGGTGGACGACGTCATGACGACGGGCGCAACGCTTTCCGCCTCTGCCGGCGCTTTGAAAGGCGCTGGTGCCCGGGCCGTGTTTGCCTTGACCCTGGCGCGGGCTACACCCCAGTTCCCAGCCAGTGCGGCGAGTCCGCCTGCTCCGGCTGTTGACGATTTTGGCCCGTCGCGGCCATAATGGGATTTTGCGGAAGGGCCGGAGGCCCGCCGAGGATAGACCCGATGCCGGAGGAAAACCAACGACTGCTACAGACACCGGTGCTGGTGCTGAACGCTACGTACGAGCCCATTAACGTCACTGCGGTTCGCCGGGCGGTCGTCCTGGTGCTGAAGGGTGTAGCCACTGCCGAGGAAGAGAACGGCAGCTTCGTGCACTCCGCCCGCGTGGCCCTCCGGATACCCTCGGTGATCCGGCTCACCGAGTTCCGCCGCATCCCCTACCAGACCCGCGCGCTGTCCCGAAAGAATATCCTGCTCCGCGACCGACACACCTGCCAGTTCTGCGGCCGTGCGTATCCGGCAGCCGAATTGACCTTGGACCACGTGATCCCGCGTTCTCGGGGCGGCCACACCGATTGGGATAATCTCGTTGCCTGCTGCCATGCGTGCAACAACCTGAAGGGCGATCGCCTTCCCGAGGAGGCCGGGCTGAGATTGCTGCGGTCGCCGCGACCCTTCACCCTCCACACCAGCCGCCAGCTCATGCGCATGATGGGAAGCTCCGACGAGCGCTGGCGGAAATACCTCTTCTATTGACGCCATTCTCCCCCACGGATGAGACGGCAGGAGCCGTCCTTGCGCTTGCCTTAGATTGCCGCGGGCGTAGGGCTGCTTGGTGAGTCGGCTACTTTGTGCAAGCGAGGGTGAGAGCGGAGACGTGGCTGGGCAGAGCGTCTTCCGGAACGAAGTTGGTATTGCTCGAAGCCGTGCGGATGTGAAAACCGCCCTGCCGGGCGGCCACCCGCGCGTTTCTCTTGATCTCGCGGGCCGCAGAGCAGGCGAACTCCAGGTTGTGCACCTGCCCGTCCGACGCTGATTCGCCGGCGAACTTGATCCGCCCGCCCAGGACGCTCAGGGTACCCAGGCAATATGGACCCTTGTCGGCAGGAGCTTTGTCGCTGTGCATGTGGTAGGCGCGGAAGCTAAGGATGGGAGCGGCAACCGGGGGCGGGCGGCGCGCTGCCTCCTCGGCTTTCTCCGCGAGGTCGGCATCCTTCTGGAGTTCCGCGATGTCGTGGCGTCCCGGCAGAAGCTGAGCCAGGGCATTGGCGACCCGATGGGCCGTGGCGAAGTCCTTGGCCTGGAGGGCTTGCTGTGTCTGATACTTCCCGCCATTCACACTGGTCTCAAGGATCGTCTTTGCGTAGTCGTCGTTCGGAGCGAGCGCCAGGACACGCTTCGCATAGTTGATGGCACTTGAATCGAGCGGTACCGCGTAGGCCCCCTTGGCATAGGCTTCCCGAGCCAGGTTTTGCAAGTTCGCTATTTCTGCTGCCCGGGCGTCAGGTGCGGGCGCCGGAGGGGGAGGAGCAGGGATAGGCTTGGGCTTGGCGACACTGGTCTTCTTGGGTTGGCTCGTGGCCGGGGGCACTTCCGCCGGAGGCTGAGCTTCTGCTGGAGGCGGGGTCACGACCGCCTGGGGTTGAGCCGGAACACTGGGGGCTGGCGCTGGAGCGGCGACCTGTGGGGCCGGCTGCTGGGGTTGTAGCTTCGGCCGCAGCAGGAGCCATGCCGTTCCCCCTGCGATGCCGACGATCAAGGCTATCCCGACGATCATCGCAACCACAGGGAAAGGCTTCTTAGGAACTACCGCGCCTTCCGGCGGGAGTGGTGCGGGCAGTTCCGCCGCAGCAGGCACAGCGGGTGGGAGCGCTGGCGGCGGAGGCGCCACGGCGGGGGCTTTCGGCACCACGGGCGGTAGCGTTGGCTCGACGGTTGGTGCTACGGGCACGGGGCTAGGCGCGACCTTTGGGGCCTCTGGCGGCGGCACAGAAACCGGGAGCGCGGGAGCGGGTGCACTCGGAACGCTAGGCGTAGGCCCTGGCAGCGGGGTGGGTTCCGGCGCCGGGGGTGACACAGCCCTAGCGGCAGCCGGAGGATGCTCCGCGCGTGGCGCAGGCTTCGGCGGCTGAGGAAGGATTGTAGATGCCGACACAGGTCTGGACGGGCGCGGAGCCGGCGCAACTGCCGCAGTCGGTGTGGGCCGGGTGGGCGGGGCCGTTTCCGCCGGCGTGACTGGCGCACCCTGGCTGGGAGGCGCGACGGGTGGAACACTAGGCATTGCCTTCGGCGGCTGTGGGGCGGCTGCCGGGGGGCCGGAAGGAAGCACTGCGGGAGCCGGTGGAGCCTCAACAGCCGGGGCGGCTTGCGCCGTGGGTTTAATCAATTCCGGCGGAGCGGCGTCTTCAAGCGGTGCGCCACACTGCTCACAAAACTCGGCTCGCAGGTTGAGTGGGCTCTTGCAGAAGCGGCAGATGGCCGCAGGCGGCGCCTGTGGGGCTTTCGTCTCCGGCACAAGCGACGGCGTAGCTTCCTTCAGCCGCGCGCCGCACTGAAGGCAGAACACGACATCCTCAGGGAGTTCCGCGTGGCAATAGGGACAGGGAGCCATCGCCGCTGCCGGGCTGAATCAGCTTTCTCCGGAAGTCTCCGACTCAGTCCTACTCCGACTGAGGAATCATACTACACGCGTATTGTTCTCTCAAGCCCGGCTCACCGTCAAGTTTGAGGCTTCAGACGGTTTCTCAATCTTGATGTTGACCCAAGGCACCCGGCGAGCCTTGGGAGCCACATAGCCAGTCCTGCAACCGGAAATCGTGGCCAAGGACGTGATTACCGGGGGCCTGCTGGATCAGGCGGGGCGGGGAAAGAGGGTGCCTGGCTTGGCGGCAGCGTCAGAGGCCTACGCTCCGCCCCAATCCAACATTAGAAGGGCTTTGACGATATCTCCTGGGTGACGGTTTCCGCTTCGACGCCGACTTCAGAAGGTGTTGTCAGCGCGCGGGAAGATGGAGTAGTTCGGCGAAGCCACTGCTGGAACGACTCGAGGTAGGTGTAATAGACGGGGGTAATGTAGAGGGTGATGAGCTGGGAGACCACCAGCCCGCCGACCACCGCCAGGCCCATCGGCCGGCGCGATTCTCCTCCGGCACCGTATCCGAGGGCGATGGGCAAGGTCCCCATCAGCGCTGCCATGGTGGTCATCATGATGGGCCGGAAACGGACCAAACATCCCTGGTAGATGGCTTCGAGGGCACTCTTACCTTCATTCCGTTGGGCCGCAAGGGCGAAATCGATCATCATGATGGCGTTCTTCTTCACGATCCCGATCAACATGATGATGCCCACAAACGCGTAAAGGTTCAGGTCGATACGGAAGAGCATCAGGGTCAGCAACGCGCCGAGTCCGGCGGAAGGCAGGCCGGAGAGAATTGTCAGCGGGTGGATGAAGCTTTCGTACAAGATACCCAGCACGATGTAGATCACCAGGATGGCCATGATCAGCAGAATGCCGAGACCTTTCACCGACGATTCAAACGCCTGGGCGGTTCCCTGGAAGCTGGTGCTGATGGTGGCGGGCAGGGTTTGGCGCGCCACTTCTCCCACCGCCGTCACCGCGTCACCCAGCGCCACGCCGGGCTTGAGGTTGAAGGACAGGGTCACCGCCGGGAGTTGGCCCAGGTGGTTCACGGTCAGGGGGCCCAGGCTACGGCCCAATCTCGCCACGGCATTCAGCGGGACCAGCGCGCCATTGGACGAGCGTACATAGAGCATGGACAGGGCGGAGGGGTCCGCTTGGTACTGGGGTTCCAGTTCCATGACGACCTGGTACTCGTTGTTAGGTGCGTAAATGGTGGAGACCTGCCGGGAAGCGTAAGCCGTAAACAGTGCGTCTTCCACCTGTTGCGGTGTCACTCCCAGGGCCGAGGCCTTGTCCCGATCAATCAAGACATTCACCTGCGGGTTCTTGATCTGCAAGTCGGTGTTCACGTCTTGGAGGCCGGGCAAATCCCGCACGTTGGCTTCCAGGATGGGCGCATACTTGTAAAGCTCCTCGGTGTCCGGGCTCTGCAAGCTGAATTGATACTGGCTCCTCGTCATATACCCGCCGATTCGAATCGGCGGTGGATTCTGCAGAAACATTCGAATGCCCGGCACGGTGGACAGCTTGGGTCGCAACTCCTGGATCACCTCGTCAGCGCTTAGCCGACGCTCGGAGCGGTCCTTAAGCCGGATGAACATCCAGCCGCTGTTCATCCCGCCTCCGCCGGGACCGCCGCCGACGCTGGAGTTCAAAGAAGCGACGTTAGGATCCTGGCTGACGAGGGTAGCGAGTTGTTGTTGAAGCCGTACCATTTCCTGATAGGAAACCCCTTGCGCTGCTTCAGTGGACCCGGAGATCTGTCCTGTGTCCTCGCTGGGAAGAAATCCTTTGGGCATCACGACGAAAAGATAGCCGGTGACCACCAGGATGATGAGCGAGGCCGTCAGGGTAACCAGGCGGTGCCTCAAAACCGCCTTCAGGCTCCAGTCGTAGACATCCCGCATGCCGTCGAAGAAACGTTGGGAGACGGCATACAGGTGCCCGTGCCTCGCTTCTCGTGACGGCCGCAGGAAGCGGCTACACAACATAGGGGTAAGAGTCAAAGAAACAACACCAGAAACCAGGATCGCCACGCTGATCACTACGGCGAATTCATGCAGGAGCCGACCGAGAATTCCTCCCATAAAAAGCACGGGAATGAAAACCGCGACCAGCGAAAGCGTCATGGAGACGATGGTGAATCCGATCTCACGCGACCCGTTGAGCGCCGCTTCCAGGACGCCTTCTCCGTGCTCCATGTGCCGGACAATGTTCTCGAGCATCACGATGGCGTCATCCATCACGAAGCCGACCGAAAGTACTAAGGCCATCAAGGAGAGGTTGTCCAAGCTGTAGTCGAGCAGGTACATGAAGGCGAATGTACCCACAATGGACATGGGGAGCGCCATGCTCGGAATGGCCGTGGCCGAGAGGTTGCGGAGAAACAGAAAGATCACCAACACCACAAGGCAAAGGGCTAGCCAAAGGGTGAACTTGACATCGTTGACCGAATCCCGGATCGACACCGAGCGGTCATACATGATGTCCAGGTTGACCGAGGCCGGCATCAGGGCCTTAAAGGTAGGCATGAGCTGCTTGATCGAATCTACCACTTGCACCGTGTTGGTGCCCGGCTGACGCTGCACGGCGAGGACAATCGAGCGCCGGTCATTGAACCAGCCGGCGGTCTTATCGTTCTCGACGCTGTCGATGATCTTGCCCAATTGTTCGAGGCGCACGGGAGAGCCGTTGCGGTAAGCTACGACGAGGGGACGGTAGGCTGAAGCGTCAAAAAGCTGGCCGTTGCTCTGGATCGTGAAGGCTTGGTGAGTTCCCCACAGCGTGCCGGTGGGCAGGTTGACGTTTCCTGTTTGGATCGCGGCAGCGACCTCATCAATTCCGATCTGCCGTGCGGCCAGCGTCTTTGGATCGAGTTGGACCCGCACCGCATACTTCTGCGCGCCATAAACCTGGACCTGCGCCACGCCGCTGATCATGGAGATGCGTTGGGCAATGAAGGTCTCTGCGTATTCGTCCACAGTGGATAGCGGCAGGGTAGGTGAGTTCATCGACAAAAAGAGAATTGGCGCGTCCGCGGGGTTGACCTTGCGGAAGGACGGCGGACTCGGCATGTCAGGCGGAAGCTGGCGTAGGGCGCTGGCGATAGCCGACTGCACATCCTGGGCCGCCGCATCGATGTCGCGGTTGAGAGAGAACTGAAGCGTGATCCGCGTGCTTCCCTGGGAATTGCTCGAAGTCATCGAATCCAGGCCGGCAATTGTGGAGAACTGGCGCTCGAGCGGTGTCGCCACGGCGGAGGCCATGGTGTCGGGATTGGCCCCCGGAAGGCTAGCACCGACCATGATAGTCGGGAAATCCACGTTCGGCAGGTCGCTCACCGGGAGAGCGCGATACCCCACAATCCCAAACAAGAGGATGGCCAGCATGACGAGGGTCGTCATGACCGGCCGACGGATGAACAGTCCCGCGATGCTCATGGTTGAAGTACGGTCAAAAGTCGAAAGTTAAGAGTTGATAGCTGTAACCTGTAACCCGCCTCAGGATTTGACTTCCCACCGTCAACTGTCGGCTGGTTTCTTGTCGCTCGTCACTGTTTCTTCAGCTCCACCTTCGTGCCCGGAGCAAGCCGAAGCTGGCCGTCGGTGACCACTTGTTCTGCTAGCTGGAGCCCTTTCTCGATGACCGTCTCGCCGCCCACCGTACTGCCCACCACCACGGGGCGCGATTCCGCCGTCATGTCCGGCTTGATCACGAAGACGTACTGGCCCGACTGCCCGGTCTGCACGGCCTGAGATGGCACCACGATGGCGTTGGGCCGCGAGGTCAACCTCAGAACCACGTCCACGAACTGGCCTGGCCAGAGGTGCCGCTCGGTATTAGCAAAGGTGGCCTTCAGGCGGATGGTTCCCGTGGTATTGTCCACCGTGTTGTCCACGAAAGTCAGCGTACCTTGCATAGGATGCAACTGGTCATCCGGGACGATGGCCCCCACGGGCAGACTCCCCGCCGCCATGCGCTGCTTGATCTCCGCCAGGTTCTGTTCGGGAACGCTGAAGCTCACATATATGGGAGTAACCTGATTGATCACCACCAGGATTGCCTCGTTGGCCTTGACGATGTTGCCCGGATAGACCAGCAAGCTGCCGGTGCGGCCCTCCATCGGGGAGCGGATCGAGCAGTAGTCGAGGTCTATCTTGGCTTGTTCTATCGCCGCCTTATCGGCGAGCACGGCGGCGGCGAGCGCCTCCGCGTTGGTACGGAAAGAATCGTATTGCTCCTTGGAGACAATGCCTTCCTGGAATAGCCGGGTGTATCGCTCCGCCTGCGCCCGGGCGTTTTCTAACTGAGCCTGGTCCCTGGCGAGATTGGCTTCCAACTGCTGAAGCGCCGCCTGGTAGGGCCGAGAGTCCAGGGTGAAGAGCAACTCCCCTTTCTTCACGTCCTGGCCCTGCTTGAAGAAGGCTTGGTCCACTGCTCCTGCCAGCTGCGGCTTGACCGAGACCGCAGAGTAAGCTTCGACGTTCCCAATGGCGCGTAGCTCCACCGGCACCGATTTCTGAACCACTGGCGCTACCGCCACGGGCACGGCTTCCACCTTCACGGCTTCGGACACCGTCTCGCGCGAGGAACAACCGGAGAGCAAGGCGAGCCCCATCAAAACCAGGGCGAGGCGCGCTGCGGGGTTTGTCGGGCGAGGGGCGATGCGCGCGACTGCGTAGTCCGTTCTGCCGAACCTCCTCATGCTCTTGGTTCCTTTTCCTGTCAGCTAGATTACCAGTGCTTCCTTACTTTATTCGCAGTGCGGTGCACACGTCAACCATCCGTGTCAATAATGGATTACGTTTGCAGGCAGCCAAAGGTTACAGAGTTTGAAGAGGCGCTGGCGAAATTCCAGGATTTCGAGTAAACTGCGAACGTTCGGCGGACTTTAGCAGGCGCGCCGCTCCTGTGCCAAGCCGCACGTCGCGGAGAGGTGGCCGAGTGGCTGAAGGCGGCGGTTTGCTAAACCGTTGTACGGTCAAAAGCTGTACCCAGGGTTCGAATCCCTGCCTCTCCGCCAAGCCCACCAATTCCAACAAAACAGGACAGAAACCCTGCACTGGGGAGATTTCAAAGGCTTGTGACACGTTGTGTCAGGATGTGGCTAGATGCGCCAAAATGAATAAAGAGTCCCCACAGAAGTCTCCATGGTCCGGCCACAGGGACTAGTGTATGTCGGACTCTCTGCGAATGGACTGAAGCTTTTAGGAAAGCGAAGTGGGGAGGCGAGGCTTGCGGTCTAAGTTTCAAGCGAAAGTTCCGAGAGGTTCGATTCGTCGCAGACCGCGCAGCCTTTCCTGACGGTCCCGAACGTTACCGCCAAGGGCTGGAGGTTTGATTTGTAGTCCGAAATGTTCACGAGCCAGAGGGCGTGTTCGTAGTCGATCGTCTCGCGAAGTTCAAACAATTCCAGGGTCACCTGAAAGGCAACGCCGGCGACGACCAGGATATTTGCCCAGAGACCTTCCTGGCCGGGAATCCGCGTAGCCCCCCGACAGCCCACATAGACCGCCGGAATGTCTTCCCGAAGTGACGCGTTGTTCACCAGCCTCTCGCATTTATACGAGCCGGCGCAGGACACAACCACGTCGGCCTCGACATCTCGAAACGCTTCCTGCCGGGACTCGATGAGGCAACCCGTATTAATGTCGAGGAGCCGCTCGCGCATAGCCGCAACTTTCGGCCGCGCGAGGTCTTTCAGGGAAAGCATGTGCCGCGCCAGGTTCTTATGTGATACCGTCTCAGGATCAATCAATACCACTTTCCCGCGGCCTGACCTCACCAATATGTCGGCGATGGCGGAGCCGGCGCTTCCATAGCTGATAACCGCGACGGATTTATCGGATAACACTTCGCGCTCTTTCGGGTTTCTCGTAAGGGTCACAACTCACCTCCATGGATTGGGATTTTTCTTTCGTGAAAAGGATCGGGGAGATTGAAAAGGGTTCTCTCTCGATGATCCCGGCGCTGAAAAACGGGTATTCCTTGAGAACTTCCTGAACGGTTTCAAGGTCTGTTTGCCCATTCCTCGGCCACCTCGGGGCGGAAGTCAAGGTCCTCATCCGCGATTTCCATGATCAGCGCCTCCCACATCCTAGACGACTTGAAACATGCCTCCCCGACGGGCGAATGCACTTGCGGGCAGAGTATTGACAGGGTTTGTGATCAGTCGTAAGTCGGCCGTGCTGGCCTTGGGCAGAAGCGAACACAACCGCGGAGCGTACGTTTTCACCCGCCCGCACGGCAAGAAAGGAAGGACAGCAGCCTGCTGTGGTAAGATGTCTGCCCTTACGGCGTGTTCCCGGTTGGTCGGAAGAGGGTTTAGCGTGCTCGAGCACGTCGTAGATTAGAGACGTACTATGGATCTACGCCCTGGCCCGGAAGGTGTTCCGGCCGTTCCGGCAAGAGCTTGGGAGGCGGTTCGCGACAAGTTGCCCAAGGCGGCGGAAAGCCGGGGGACACCGTGAGTGCCGGAGAGAGCGATGTGTGTGGAGGTAGCCCGTTCCGGTCTAGGGCTGCGGCAACGGGGCTACCCAATTTGCTCAGCGGATGTGACGCACCCAACCGACAAAAGTGGCTGACCGCTTGGGGGGGGGCAGACCCCCCATCTGCTTTCCAAGATCTGCCTAAGGAGGGAAGATTCTGATGGTTGGTGAACATGATCCCATCGTCGAGATTTCCATACGGGAGAGCTTGGCGGTTAAGCAGGCACTTCTCGACGACCAGAGACTGCAGAGCCTCATTGCCTGCGTGGGGCGGGTGTGTGTGACGGCGCTGCGTACGGGTCACCGAATTCTGCTTTTCGGGAACGGTGGAAGCGCCGCCGATGCCCAGCACATCGCCGCGGAACTGGTCGGCCGCTTTCGGCGGGAGCGCTCCGGCCTGCCTGCTCTGGCGCTCACCACGAACACGTCCGCGCTGACCGCGATTGGGAACGATTACGCCTTTGAAATTGTGTTTGCTCGGCAGGTAGAGGCGCTGGGCAGCAGGGGCGATGTGGCCATTGGGATCTCCACGAGCGGCAACGCGGCTAATGTGCTGCGAGGCATCGCCAGGGCCAGGGCCAAGGGGTTGGTGACTGTCGGATTGACGGGAAAGAATGGCGGTGCCCTGAAGGACCAAGCGCAGTATTGCATCTTGGTTCCGGCGGAGGCGACGGCGCGGATCCAGGAAGCGCATATTCTTATTGGTCACGTCCTTTGCGAAATCATCGATCGCGAACTATCCACGCGCAAGGCGCGGACCAGGATACCCAGACCGCAGCGGTGAACGAGGTGGCCCGCGCCGCCCAGAATCATCCAGCCGGGTGAAGTGAACCGGGGATATCACGTTGTGACAGGATGGCCAACAGCTGAGGCAGGCTGCCACGCTGGGTGTGATCAGAGTGAAACACAAACCAAGAACAGGTTGACATTGGCGGCGGGAAACGAAAACGATGGCTCTCGCGCCCATTGAAAGGCGGGACTTGTCTACATGATCGAATGCCTCCATCCCGAAGCCTCCGCGGCAGGGGCACGTGTCGTGCTTTTCGACTTTGATGGCACCCTGTCGCTGGTCCGCACCGGTTGGGTGGGCGTTATGGTGCCCATGATGACGGAGATTCTGACCGATCTCAAGACCGGTGAAAGCGAACAGGAATTGTCCGCTTTGGTCGGGGATTTCGTCGCGCGCCTCACCGGTGAGCAGACTATTTACCAGATGATCGAGTTGGTGCGTCAGGTCGAATTGCGCGGGGGAAAACCCCTCGCGCCTCTGGCCTATAAGAAGATGTACAACGACCGGCTGATGGCAAAGATTGAGTATCGGCGTGAGGAGTTGCGCCAGGGAAAAGTCCCGCCGCAGAAGTATGTGGTTCCCGGTGCGTGCGCTTTGCTGGAGGCATTCCGTGAGCGCGGGTTGAAGATGTATTGCGCCAGCGGGACGGACGAGGCTTACACGCGGGAGGAAGCCAGATTGTTACAGGTCGACCATTACTTTGACGGGGGCATTTACGGGGCGGTGGATGACTACCAGAATTTTTCGAAGGAGATTCTCATCCGGAAGATGATCGCCTCCCGGGAATGCCGTGGGGAAGAACTGCTTGGCTTCGGCGATGGTTACGTGGAAATTAAGAGCGTCAAAGATGTGGGAGGCGTGGCGGTAGCAGTGGCTACCGCGGAGCCGGAGTGCCAGGTGGTAGATGAATGGAAGCGGAAGCGGCTGGTCAGCGTCGGCGCGGACTTCGTCATCCCCAATTTTCTTGACCACGTGCAGCTTCTCCGCCGTCTATTCTCGGAATGAGGTCGAAGCATGAAGTCCAAGTACAAACTCTTTGACCGCACGCGGCTCCTGATCAAGCCGCTCCGTGAGCGTCATCACGACTATGAATTGGACCACTGGTTGAAGCTGGATGAGGAAGTTCCCGCCTACTCTCATCCTGACCTGCCGGCGGTGGCCCGCCGCTTGGGGGCCGCGAAAGAAAAGGGCGCGGCGCGGATTCTGATGATGGGCGCTCATGTGATCAAGGCGGGCATGAACCGCTACGTGATCGACCTGATGGAACAGGGATATGTAAGTCACGTGGCGATGAATGGCGCCGGCACGATTCATGACTTTGAACTGGCACGGATTGGCGCCACCACCGAAAGCGTGGCCCGGTACATCCGCACCGGCGAATTCGGGCTCTGGCGTGAAACCGGAGAGCTGAACGAAATCATTCAAGAGGCCGCGGCGCTCGGGCTTGGCCTGGGGGAGAATCTGGGACGGCGCCTCGAGGCCAGTGACTTCCCTCACAAGGACCTGAGCATCTTCGCCGCAGGCTACCGGCTCTCGGTGCCCGTCACCGTGCACGTGGGCATCGGCTACGACATCATTCACGAGCACCCGAATTGTGACGGGGCGGCGCTCGGTGCCGCCAGTTACCGTGACTTCCTGGTGTTCGCCCGGACTGTCGAGAATCTGGAGGGCGGCATCCTGCTCAGCTTCGGGTCCGCCATCATGGGCCCCGAGATCTATCTGAAGGCCCTCAGCATGGCACGCAATGTGGCGCGGCAACAGGGTCGCACGCTAACCCGCTTTACCACCGCGGTGTTCGATCTGGTGCCGATTCAAGGCGACATCCATCGCGAGTTGCCGAAGACCGACGCCGGCTACTACTTTCGTCCCCACAAAACAATTCTGGTGCGCACCGTGGCGGATGGAGGTGAAAGTTACTATTTTTGCGGGGAGCATCGGGCCACGCTACCGGCTCTGCGCCGCGCCCTTTTGGAGGTCTTATGACGACCGCAGAAATCCTCACCGCCATTCCGAAAGTGGCCGCGCTTGTAGTCGGCGACATTTGCCTCGACCGCTGGTGCACGTATGATCCCGCCGCGTCTGACCCCTCTCGCGAAACAGGTATTCCGCGAGTGGGGGTTATCTCGACCGAAATCAGCCCCGGCGCAGGCGGCACCGTGGCTACTAATCTGACCGCTCTGGGAGCAAGCCACGTGGCTGTCCTTGGTGTTCGCGGTGACGATGGGTTTGGCTTCGAACTCGACCGCTCGCTGGCCGAACGCGGCATCGACTCTGAACTAATGGTCAAGATCAAGGGTTGGCACACTTTCACTTATACGAAGGTGATTAATAGCGCAACCGGCATCGAGGACAAACCGCGGCTCGATTTCATTTCTACTAGACCGCTGCCCGCGCAGGCCGAAGAGCAGGTGCTGCACCACCTGCGTTCCGCTATAGCCGCCTACGATGCCATCTTAGTGGCTGATCAGGCAGAAACGAACGCCGGGGGCGTGGTGACCCCGGCTGTTCGGAGCTTGATCATTGAACTGGCGACGAAGTATCTGGAGAAAGTCTTCCTGGTCGATTCGCGCCTGCGTGCCGAACTGTTTCGGAAGGTCACGCTCAAGCCGAATCAGCAGGAGGCGGAAGCTGCTTGCAGAAAACTCTTCGGCGCCGTGGACTATCAGCGCCTGCGGCGACACGTCGAGGCGGACGTCATGATGGTGACTCACGGTTCCCGGGGCGTGCTAGTGCTCGAGGAGAGTGGTGAAAGGTGGAGCAATCCGCGGCCTATCGCGAGTCCCGTGGACACTTGCGGGGCGGGTGATAGTTTCTCAGCCGGGGCGGCGCTGGCGTTGGCGGTCACGCGGTCACCTCTCGCCGCTGCGCACTTCGGCAATCTCGTGGCTTCCATCACGATTATGAAAAAGGGAACAGGGACAGCCTCGCCCGCGGAACTCCTGGTGGTGAGTCAGGATCAAGGCTCGGTGTAGGCGAAGGTAATCGCTTCTCGTGCATGCGAGTAGGGGATCATAGAGGGCGGTGGTGGTGTGAGCAATCAGGCATAGACAAGCTGGCAGTCTGCCGGAGAACTTGAAATCGCGACTTCCGGGGTTCGATAGAATGAATGCTGGTGTACCGGAGCGCCTTGCCTTCAACCCTTCTGGCGGACGGAGCATACCAAAAGCCCACTTCGGTTGCCAAATCGGAAATCGTATCAAGCGGCGAATCCGGGATGGGTTCCGGATTCATTATCGAAGGCGATTCAGATTCCGACCCAGCAATGAAATGAGAGGTTGATGGCTCCCGCCTTTATCGTCTCTTATGTGTTGATTGCTGCCCTCATGCAGGATGCCACTACCAGCGTAATTGCCTGCTGGCCGTTTTTGTGGCGGGGGTGCTGCTGTCCAATCTCCACCATTTGTACAGAAGATATCCATTACCGAATCGTAATTACGCGCTGACCCTGGCTGTCGGCTCCCTCCTGCTGGTGACGATAGCCACTTATCTCGTCAAGGTTTTGGGGGCAAGAAACGCATTGGGTTCCTGAGCTGACGCTCTGCTTGGCACGGGCACCGGAGCGCGCATCAGCCTCGGTAAGGACCCGAATATCGGATGCGGCAGGCGGCATTCAGCACCTCGGCTGGTTACGGAACGAGCATCGGGGATCACTCGAAGAACAAGACCTTGGGATTCAGCGCATCTCCATGAATTGTCACTTCGACATCCTTGGCGTGAATCCGGTAAGTAGGCTGGGCCTTCCGCACAAGGGCAGGAAGCACGACCGGGTCATCCGCAAGATGATAACTGCAAATCGCCATCCGCGGCTTGAAACGCCGAAGGGTCTGCTGGGCGCCCTCGAGCGCATGCCGCTCAGACCCCTCGAGATCCATCTTGATGAAATCGACTCGGTCCAGTTTGAATTGCGCAACGATATCATCCAGGGGAAGCACCGGAGTGCCTTCGATCTTTGTACCTTTGGCCGGCTCGAACAGGAAACTTTGCGAGGCTGATTCATCTCCCTCCCAGTGGAACAGGGTAAGACGATCTGCTCGTTCCCACACCCCCGCTTTGACCACCGCCACCTGGCCGGAGGCTATCTCCGGGGCAAGGTTGGCTTCCAGGCAGGCCTGGTTGACGGGGTCCGGCTCAATGGCTACGACTTGGCGCGCCCCCTGTTCCAGGGCATACCGCGAGAACATGCCGATATGGGCGCCACAGTCAATCACGGTATCCCCAGCCCGGATTCCGACTTCTCCGTGCTCGTAATCACGCTGAACGGTCAGTTCCCAACTGACGATACTCATACAGTCTCGCCCTGGGGCTGCTATCCAGAACTTCCCCAGCTTAGTTTGATACTGCTCACAATTTCGTCCGTGCAAGAGTTCCGCCGCCAGCAGCGTGAGGCGCTCTTTGAGCTTGCCACTTCCTAGCCACACGTTGTGCGCCCGCGATAAGACGATCCGTGCAACCTCCTTCCAGCCAAGATACGGCAGATGCCCGCATAGCTTCTCGTAGATGACCCTACCCCTCCAGCGGAGAGCGAGGTGTCCCTTGGCCAAGACCAACCCTGCTGCTAGCACTACAGCCGCAAGCAGCCAAACGCGTTGGAACATAGTTCCCCCTTGCGTTGTCTTCCGCGGCCTGCCCGATTACCAGCGCGGCAGAAAGATTAACATAGCCACCCGGACCAGGCAAAAGAGGCCATCGTCGCTCTCGGCAGAACCGCAGGCGGTAGAAACGTAGACCCGCCGACTCTACCTCCATCCTTCACTTGGACTACTGCGGCAAAACAATTCTCTCCAACGAAGTCCGAATCCTCTGCCAGGATAGAATAGGTCAGAAAGACATGGATGCCCGCAACCAGACGCGCCTTCAGCGTTCAGCATTCAGCAGTCAACAGAAATGCTGAACAGTGCCGTGCCGCGTTGTTGACAAGATTGGAAGCGGCATGCAAAAATGGCTTTCTTTGTGACGTGACGCAAAGGGTTTCCGGTAAGGCACAACTGTAAATGGCCGACGAGCCCAAGGGCCCGCCTTCGGGCGGAGCGAGTGAAACGCCTGCCAAGCCGGCTTCCGCCGAGGGGAGCGCGGCTGCTCGGCCTCCGAAGGCCGCGGCGGAACCGCTCAAGCCCCCTGCCGCAAAACCTGCGGTCAAACCTGAGCCCTGGTCGAGCCCGCTCCTGGGCGAGCTCCAACGAAGATTTCCCGGCGTGCTCGGCGAGGCGGTGATCTTCCGCAATCTGCCTTCAGTCACGGTGGCAAAAGAGGCGCTTCTGGCGGTTTGCGAGTTCCTGAAGAGCGACGAGGGCGGGGGATACGCGCTCCTGACCGATGAGACCGCGGTGGATTACCCCAAACGCGAAAAACGCTTTGAGGTTGTCTATCACCTCTATTCCTTTCAGCGCAATGACCGCTTGCGGCTGAAAGTCCTGGCCGGCGAAGACGAGAGGGTGCCGTCCGTGGCCGGCATTTGGCCCACGGCGAATTGGCTGGAGCGGGAAGTGTACGACCTGTTCGGGATCCAATACGAAGGCCATCCGGACTTGAAGCGCATCCTGCTGCCGGATGGCTGGACGGGTCATCCGCTGCGCAAGGATTACGACATCCTGAAGCAGGACGACACCTGGGTGCAGGCGAACCTGGGCATCAAGAGCGGACAATAAGCAATGCCCGACACCACCTATCTCGATGCCAGTGAGCTGGTCATCAACATGGGGCCGCAGCACCCGGCCACGCACGGGGTTCTGCGCGTCAAGCTGAAACTCGACGGCGAGAAGGTGTTGGGCTCGGAAGCCATCATCGGCTACCTGCACCGCGGCGTGGAAAAGATCGCGGAAAACCGCAACTATGTCCAGTTCACGCCGTACGTGGACCGCATGGATTACATCGCCGCGGTTACGAACGGCATGGGTTACGTGGAGGCCGTGGAGAAACTGCTGGGCGTCGAGGTGCCGGCGCGGGCCCAGTTGACGCGGATGATCCTGGCGGAGCTTCAGCGGATCGCGAGCCATCTGTTGTGGCTGGGAACACATGCTCTCGACCTCGGTGCGATGACGCCAGTCTTCTACACCTTCCGCGAGCGCGAAGAGATTTTGAAGATTTTCGAGAACTACTGTGGCGCCCGGCTCACCACGCACGCTTTCCGCATCGGTGGGCTGCAATACGACCTCTACGACGGTTTCGAGAAGGAGGTCTTGAAGTTCTGCGACTACGTTGGCCCGAAGATTGATGAGTACGAAACCCTGCTGACCACCAACCGGATCTGGCTCAGGCGGACCAAGGGGGTGGGAGTGCTCTCGGGCGAGGAGGCGATCGCCCTGGGCGTGACCGGGCCGGTGTTGCGCGGGTCGGGCGTGCGGTGGGACATTCGGAAGGCTCAGCCTTACGAAGCCTACGACCAGGTCCAGTTTGTGGTTCCCATCGGTGAGCACGGCGATACGTACGACCGGTACGTGGTGCGGATGCAGGAGATGCGCCAGTCGGTGCGGATTATTCGCCAGTGCGTGGAGCGGCTGGCGCCCGGGCCCATCATGGGCAAGGTGGGAAAGATCATCAAACCGCCCGTGGGCGAGGTGTACCACTCGATTGAAGCGCCCAAGGGCGAACTGGGATATTTCGTGGTCAGCGACGGCTCGGCGTTTCCGTACCGGCTACGGGTTCGTCCGCCGTCGTTTGTGAACCTGCAAGCTCTGGACTCGATGATCCGCGGCCATCTGGTGGCGGACGTGGTGGCCGTGATCGGCACGCTCGACATCGTTCTCGGCGAGGTGGACCGCTAGAAATTGATGATTGACGATTGAGGATTGGAGATTGGCGAGCTCCGAAGCTTGATCGTCGGTCGCAGATAAGCAACTCCATGGCTCAAAACGCGCTCCTATTCTTACCGGACCATCCGCTGGTCCTCGCCACTCTCAAGATCGTCATTGTGCTTCTGGTGCTGGCGGGCCTGGTGGCGTACCTGGTGTACATGGAACGCAAGGTTCTGGCGTTCCTCCAGGCTCGATTGGGCCCCATGCGCGTTGGCCCCTGGGGTTTGTTGCAGCCGGTTGCCGACGGTGTCAAGCTCCTGCTGAAGGAAGACATCATTCCGGCGGAAGCCGACCGGTGGGTTTTTCTCCTGGCCCCGGTCATCAGCGTCGTTGCCGCCTTCACCGTATTCGCCGCCATTCCCTTTGCCGGGAATTTCTACGTCACCGACGTTAACATCGGGATCCTCTTCATTCTGGGGGTTTCTTCCCTTGGGATTTACGGCATCATCCTGGGCGGCTGGTCATCGAACAGCCACTACTCCTTGCTCGGGGCCTTGCGGTCTTCGGCGCAACTGGTCAGTTACGAAGTCGCGGCGGGGATGGCGGTGGTCGGCGTGCTGCTCATCTCCAACTCTTTGAGCATGGTAGAAATCGTCCAGAACCAGCAGAAGATGGGGGTCTGGAACGTCTTCCTTCAGCCGATAGCATTCGTCGTCTACGTCATTGCGACCCTGGCGGAAACGAACCGCAACCCCTTCGACCTTCCCGAGGCGGAGTCGGAGCTGACGGCGGGATTTCACACCGAGTACAGCGGCTTCCGCTTTGCGCTGTACTTCCTGGCCGAATATACCGGCATGGTGCTGGTCTCCTGCATCGCGGTGACCCTGTTCCTGGGCGGGTGGCTGCGTCCCTTTGCGAGCGTCCGCGCGCTTGACTTCCTGAACTACATGCCGCCGCTTGCCTTGGTGGGCGCTGCGGCCCTCATCCTATGGCTCGGGCTCAAGAGCCGGGTGGCTGCGGAGAGATACGTGTTCGTGGGATTGGCGGCGGCGTGTGTGTTGCTGGCGGGCCTGGTAGCCCTTCCACCCGTGCTGAGTGCGGTTCAAGGGATTTTCTGGTTTGCAGTCAAAGTCCTCATGTTCTTGTATGCCTTCATCTGGTACCGGGGCACCTTCCCGCGGTACCGTTATGATCAACTGATGAACGTCGGCTGGCGGGTGATGATTCCTCTGGCGTTGGCGAACGTCATTGTGACTGCCGTCCTGCGCTACTGGTTGAGCGGGCCCCATCCCGCCTCGCCAACCGCATGGTTGGGTGGGCATTGATATGGGATGGAAGGATCTGCTGCGGCGAATATTCTTGGTGGATCTGCTGAAGGGTCTGCGGCTGACGTTCTCTTATCAGCGGCCCAGCGCCACCTACACGGAGCAGTATCCCCTGGAGCGGCCGCCGGTGGCGGAGCGCTACCGCGGCGCGCCGCGGCTGAACAACCACCCGGAAACGGGCGAGACGCTCTGCATCGCCTGCAACCTCTGCGCGCTGGCCTGCCCGGAGCATCTTATTGTGGTGGGCTGGGAGCGGACTGAGGACCGAAAGAAGAAGCTGACGACGTTTACTTACGACCTCTCGCGCTGCATGTTCTGCGGGCTGTGCGAGGACGCCTGCCCGGTGGATGCGCTGGAGTTGACGCAGGACTTCGAGATTGCGCACTACAGCCGGGAGGGGATGATCTGGGACCGGCAGATGCTCGAGCAAGGCCCGCAACCCACGCGCTACACGCGGTAGTCAGTAGGGGGAAGGCAGCCAGGACTGGCGGGGCGACAAATGACGTCGCTTCCGCCGGTTGGGTGTCAACAACGGACAACTGACAACGGACGAAGTTCCTAAGATGCTTGCTCAAATTGCATTCTTCTTTCTTTCGACGGTGGCGCTAGTTTCCGCCGTGATGGTCATCACCCGGCGGAACGCGGTTCACAGCATCATCTGGCTGATTGTCACGTTGTTTTCAGTAGGCGGCGTTTTTCTGACGCTGCACGCCGAGTTTCTTTTTGCCGTGCAGGTGATTCTGTATGTGGGCGGCATCATGGTGCTGTTCCTGTTTGTGGTCATGCTGGTAAACCTTGATGTGTCGCTGAAACAGGCGCAGTTCCGCCGTCACTGGTGGGTGGCCTTGGTGACCGCGGTGGCGCTCATGGCGGAGCTGGCTTACGGGATTTACCGGGGAGGCGAGGGATTTGCCCTGGCCCACGCCGCAGCCATGCCCCTGGCGGGAGGAAACACGCAGGCGGTCGGCTTGGCGCTCTACCAGGATTACCTGCTGGCGGTGGAGATTGCCTCACTCCTGCTGCTGGTGGCGATGGTGGGAGCAGTGATCATGGCCAAGAGGAAAATCGAATGATTCCCACGCACTACTACTTGTTCCTGGGCACGGCGCTCTTCACCATCGGCGTGATCGGTGTCCTGACGCGGCGTAACGTCATCGTGATCTTGATGTCGATTGAGCTGATCCTGAACGCCGTCAATATCAACCTGGTGGCGTTCTCGCGCTACTTTCAGTCGGTGGATGGGCAGGTCTTTGCGATCTTCGTGATTACCGACGCCGCCGCGGAGGCGGCGGTGGGGCTGGGCTTGATCATCGCGCTGTTTCGGAACAAGGAGACAGTGAACGCGGACGAGATTGATTTGTTGAAATGGTAGCTGAACAGGGAACAGGGAACAGGGAACAGAAAAACCTTTCTTCCCTGAAGACGGGCAACTGAGGACCGATGCGATTTCTTGATCTCATCTGGCTAGTTCCGCTGCTGCCAGCCCTGGGGGCATTCATTCAGCTCCTCTGGGGACGGAAGCTTTCGAACCGGGCTGTGTCGCTGGTCTCCGTGGGGCTGCCGGGGTTGTCGTTCGCCTGGGCGGTGGGTTGTTTCCTTCAACTTCTCCACTTGCAGGGGGCGCCCTTCACCAAGATCCTGTACACCTGGCTGCCCGCAGGCGCGTTTCATCTCGCCGACGGCGCGCTGGCTCAGTTGAACGTCGAAGTGGGCTTCCAGCTTGACGCGCTCTCGGCGGTCATGATGCTGGTCGTGACCGGCGTCGGCTTCCTCATCCACGTTTACTCCATCGGTTATATGGGCCACGAAGGCGGCTATTACCGCTTTTTCGGGTACATGAATCTGTTCATGTTCTCGATGCTTGTTCTGGTCTTGGCGGACAACTACCTGATGATGTTTGTCGGCTGGGAGGGCGTGGGGCTCTGCTCGTACCTGCTCATCGGTTTCTATTTCCACCGCCAGTCCGCCTCTGATGCCGGCAAGAAAGCCTTCATCGTGAACCGGGTGGGGGATGCCGGATTCCTACTGGGCGTGATGCTGATGGCGGTTACCTTTGGCAGCCTCAACTTCCTTGAGGTGACGGAGGCCGCGCGCAGCGGCCGGTTCGCGGTGGGTGACGGCGTCGTCACGGCCATCTGCATCCTCCTATTCGTTGGCGCCACCGGCAAGTCAGCGCAGATTCCACTCTACACGTGGCTGCCCGATGCCATGGAAGGTCCTACGCCCGTCAGCGCGCTCATCCACGCCGCGACCATGGTGACGGCAGGCGTTTACATGGTGGGGCGGTCGAATGCGCTGTTCATCCTGGCCCCGACGGCGTTGGCGCTGGTGGCGGGTATCGGAGCGGCCACCGCGATTTGGGCCGCCTCCATCGGCCTGGCGCAGAACGACATCAAACGCGTGCTGGCCTACTCCACCGTGAGCCAGCTAGGCTACATGTTTCTGGCCTGCGGGGTCGCCGCCTTCGGCGCCGGTATCTTCCACCTGATGACGCACGCTTTCTTCAAGGCGCTCCTCTTCCTCGGCTCGGGTAGCGTGATTCACGCGCTGGCGGGCGAGCAGGACATGCGGAAGATGGGCGCCCTGGGGAGCAAGATCCCGACGACCGCCAAGACCATGCTGGTGGGCACTCTCGCCATCAGCGGCGCGCCGCTGCTTTCCGGTTTCTTCAGCAAGGATGAAATCCTTTGGCAGGCCTTCGCCAGCCCTTACGGACGCGGACTTCTGTGGTTCGTTGCGTTCGTGACTGCGGGTTTGACGGCGTTCTACATGTTCCGTCTTTTCTTCCTGACTTTTGAAGGTCGGTCTCGGGTGTCCCACGAGGTGGAGCAGCACATCCACGAATCACCCCGGGTGATGACGGTGCCGCTCATAGTCCTGGCCGCGGGCGCGGCGGTCGCGGGCTTTGTGGGCTGGCCGAAGGTGCTGGGCGGGTCGAATCACTTTGAACACTTCCTCGAGCCCGTTTTTGAGAACCCGACCATGCGGGCCTCAGCTCACCATGTCTGGAGCCTGGAGTTCGGCCTCATGCTGAGTTCGGTGCTGGTGGCGGCAGCCGGTTTCTATGTTGCCTACCTGTGGTACATCAGGCGGCCGGAGGTGCCGGAGCGCGTGGCGGCCGCGGCGGGGCCCGCCTATCGACTCATTCTGAACAAGTACTACGTGGATGAGTTTTACGACGCGCTCTTCGTCAACCGTGCCAAGAACCTTGGCAACGCCGCCGCGGCGTTTGACTTGGCGGTCGTGGACGGTGGGGTTAACGGCACGGGGTGGTTTACGCGCTTGGCAGCGGAAATCTCGCGCCTGTGGGATTTGTGGGTCATCGACGGCCTGGTCAACGTGACGGCCTTTGCCGTGAAAGTCCTGAGTTATCCCGTGCGTATCGTTCAGACGGGTCTGGTGCAGACTTACGCCCTACTGATCGTCCTGGGCGTGTTGATTTTCATGGGGTATTACCTCATTCATTTTTGATTTTGGATTTTCGATTTTGGATTTCCGATTTCGGATTAAGACGTACAGCTGGTGCTGCCAAGGTGCTGGCTGCTGGAGCGGTTGCAATTTGGGAAGGACTGTCAACTGTTGACTGTCAACTGTCAACTGCTCTTCTGAGGTAACGATGCACTTTTTTCACGACCACATTCTGAGCATCATCCTCTTCACGCCGCTCGTGGGGCTGGTTCTGCTCCTCTTTATTCCCGGGGAAAGGAAGAACGCCGTCCGCTGGTGGGGCAACGTTGCGATGTTCGCCGGCTTCCTGGTCTCGCTGCCCCTGGCCTTCTGGTTCTCGGGCGAGGCGCCCGACCAGCAATTCAAG
>Ga0315281_10000983_pt1 | contig 41230 bp, 55 predicted proteins | sample YL17G07_0_MG_FD_204540 | JGI IMG/M metagenome (GOLD analysis project Ga0315281, IMG submission 204540) | Sediment microbial communities from Yellowstone Lake, YNP, Wyoming, USA - YL17G07_0 | ecosystem: Environmental > Aquatic > Freshwater > Lake > Sediment | place: USA: Wyoming | collected...
GAGCACTCCGTGGTGCTCGTGCGCGGCGGCCGCGTCAAGGACCTGCCGGGCGTGCGCTACAAGGTGATCCGCGGCTCGCTCGACGCTGCCGGCGTCGCCGACCGCAAGAAGGCCCGCTCGCGCTACGGGGCCAAAGGCAAGGGGACGAGGTAGGCCATGCCGCGCAGGGGAACAGTGACGCGTCGGGAGATCCTCCCCGACCCGGTGTACAACAGCAAGCTCGTCACGCAGGTCATCAACAAGGTCCTGCTGGACGGCAAGAAGTCGACCGCCGAGCAGATCGTCTACGGCGCCCTCGAGATCGCGCGCGAGAAGACGGGCCGCGACCCAGTCGAGGTTCTGCAAGACGCGGTCCAGGCGCTCACCCCGCACCTCGAGGTGCGCAGCCGCCGCGTCGGCGGCGCCACCTACCAGGTGCCGGTCGAAGTCCCGGGCCGCCGCGCCCGCACGCTGGCCATCCGCTGGCTGGTCACCTTCTCGCGCGACCGGCGCGAGAAGGTCATGAGCGAGCGCCTCGCCGCCGAGATGCTCGACGCGCTCGCCGGCCAGGGCTCTGCCTTCAAGAAGAAGGACGACATCTTCCGCATGGCGCAGGCCAACAAGGCCTTCGCCCACTATCGCTGGTAATCCGCCGAAGGCCCCTCACTGACGGTCGTCGGTGGGGGGCTTTCGCGTGCATGGGCAGAACGTTGGACTGATGCGTAGGTACTCTCTCCAGAACACGCGCAACATCGGCATCATGGCCCACATCGATGCCGGCAAGACGACGACCACCGAGCGCGTCCTGTACTACACGGGAAAGACGCACAAGATCGGCGAGGTCCACGAGGGCGCGGCCGTGATGGACTGGATGGCGCAGGAGCAGGAACGCGGCATCACCATCACCTCGGCGGCGACCACGGTGTTCTGGCGCGACACGCAGATCAACATCATCGACACGCCCGGCCACGTCGACTTCACGATGGAGGTCGAGCGCAGCCTGCGCGTACTCGACGGGGCGATCGCGCTGTTCTGCTCGGTCGGCGGCGTCGAGCCTCAGTCCGAGACGGTGTGGCGCCAGGCCGACAAGTACGGCATCCCGCGCATCGCCTACGTCAACAAAATGGACCGCATCGGCGCCGATTTCTTCCGCGGTCTCGAGATGATGGTCGACCGGTTGGGGGCCAACCCCGTCGCCCTGCAGGTGCCGATCGGCCGCGAGAGCGACTTCCGCGGCATCGTCGACCTCATCGAGATGAACGCCATCATCTACCTGGACGAGCTTGGCACCGACTGGGAGGTCGTCGACATCCCCGACGAGATGCGGCCCGTGGCCGACGAGTACCGGCTCAAGCTCGTCGAGGCGGTCGCCGACCACGACGACAATCTGCTTGAGACGTACCTCGAGGGTGTGGAGATCACCCCCGAGCACCTGCGCGAGGTCATCCGCCAGGCGACGCTGGACATCAGCATCACTCCGGTCCTCTGCGGCTCGAGCTTCAAGAACAAAGGCGTCCAGCCGCTCATGGACGCGATCGTCGAGTACCTGCCGTCGCCGCTCGACGTTCCTCCGGTCTCGGGGATCCGGCCGGACGGCACGGAGGTCACGCGCAAGCCCGACGACGATGGACCGTTCGCGGCTCTCGCCTTCAAGGTCGCCGTCGATCCCTACGTCGGCAAGCTCACCTACTTCCGCGTGTACTCCGGCACGCTCAAGGCCGGGTCGTACGTGTACAACTCGACCAAGCAGAAGCGCGAGCGCATCAGCCGTATCCTTCAAATGCACGCCAACCATCGCGAGGACCGCGACGAGATCTTCTCCGGCGAGCTCGCGGCCGCCGTCGGCCTCAAGGTCACCAGCACCGGCGACACGCTGTGCGCGCAGGACAAGTCGGTCATCCTCGAGTCGATGGACTTCCCCGAGCCGGTCATCTGGGTAGCCATCGAACCCAAGACCAAGGCCGACGAAGACAAGCTCGCCGCCTCTCTACAGAAGCTCGCCGAGGAAGACCCGACCTTTCGAGTGCGCACCGACGAAGAGACCGGCCAGACGATCATCGCCGGCATGGGTGAGCTGCACCTCGAGATCATCGTCGACCGCCTGACGCGCGAGTTCAACGTCGACGCCAACGTCGGCCGGCCGCAGGTCGCCTACCGTGAGACCGTGCGCAGCGCAGTCCACAAGGTCGAGGGGCGCTTCGTGCGCCAGACGGGCGGGCGTGGCCAGTACGGTCACGTTCTCATCGACATGGAGCCCAACGCGCCCGGCGCCGGGTACGAGTTCGAGAGCCGCATCATGGGTGGCTCGATCCCGCGCGACTACATCCCGGCCGTCGACGAGGGCATCCAGGAGGCGATGAACACGGGCGTCCTCGCCGGCTATCCGATGGTCGACCTCAAGGTCACGCTCATCGACGGCAGCTACCACGAGGTCGACTCCTCGGACATGGCGTTCAAGATCGCCGGGTCGCTCGCCTTCAAGGCGGCGGCGCACAAGGCCAGGCCCGTCCTCCTCGAGCCCATGATGGCCGTCGAGGTCGTCACCCCCAGCGAGTTCATGGGCGACGTGATGGGCGACCTCAACTCGCGGCGCGGGCACGTGGGCGGGATGGAACAGCGCGGCAACGCGCAGGTGATCGGCGCCACCGTGCCGCTGTCGACGATGTTCGGGTACGCGACGGACCTGCGGTCGACGACCCAGGGTCGCGCCACCTACACCATGCAGTTCAAGCACTACGCCGAAGTGCCGGCGCAGATCGCCCAGGAGATCGTCGCCAAGGTGCGCGGGACGTGACCCGGGAGCGGCCGCGAGGCGGCGCCACGGCGTCGCGAAAGACGTTTGCCCTTGCGGGCGGGGCTGGGGTATACTACCCGCCCTCGGTGCGGCTGGGCGCCGCACCGTTTTCGCGTGACTTCAGTCTCCGGGTTCCGGAAAAGGAGTAGCAGACATGGCCAAGCAGAAGTTCGACCGCAGCAAGCCCCACATGAACGTGGGTACCATCGGGCACGTCGACCACGGGAAGACGACCCTGACTGCTGCAATGACGCTTGTCCTTCATAACCGTGGCATCGGCAACACGGAGTACACCGCCTTCGACCAGATCGACAAGGCCCCGGAAGAGCGTGAGCGCGGCATCACCATCGCGACGGCTCACGTCGAGTACGAGACCGAGAAACGGCACTACGCGCACGTGGACTGCCCGGGCCACGCCGACTACATCAAGAACATGATCACCGGCGCGGCTCAGATGGACGCCGCCATCCTCGTCGTCGGCGCCGCCGACGGCCCCATGCCGCAGACCCGCGAGCACGTGCTCCTGGCCCACCAGGTGAACGTGCCGCACATCATCGTCTACATGAACAAGGTCGACCTCGTCGACGACCCTGAGCTCATCGAGCTGGTCGAGATGGAGGTCCGCGAGCTCCTGTCCGAGTACGAGTTCCCCGGCGACGATCTTCCCGTCATCAAGGGCTCCGCTCTCAAGGCGCTCGAGTGCGGGTGCGGAAAGCCGGACTGCGAGTGGTGCAAGAGCATCCTCGAGCTGACCGACGCGCTCGACACCTACCTGCCGGAGCCGCAACGCGACATCGACAAGCCGTTCCTCATGCCGGTCGAGGACGTGTTCACCATCACCGGCCGCGGCACCGTCGCCACCGGCCGCGTCGAGCGCGGCATCATCAAGGTCAGCGAAGAGGTCGAGATCGTCGGCATGCGCGACAAGCCGATGAAGACCACCGTGACGGGCGTCGAGATGTTCCGCAAGCTGCTCGACCAGGGTCAGGCCGGCGACAACATCGGCATCCTGCTGCGCGGCACGAAGCGCGAAGAGGTCGAGCGCGGCATGGTCTGCGCGAAGCCCGCCAGCATCACACCGCACACGCACTACCTGGCGCAGGTCTACGTCCTGTCCAAGGACGAGGGCGGCCGCCACACGCCGTTCTTCAACGGTTACCGCCCGCAGTTCTACTTTCGCACCACCGACGTGACGGGCATCATCACGCTGCCCGAGGGCGTCGAGATGGTCATGCCCGGCGACAACACCGAGATGGAAGTCAAGCTCATCACCCCGATCGCCATGGAAGAGGGTCTGCGTTTCGCCATCCGCGAAGGCGGCCGCACCGTGGGCGCGGGAGCGATCTCGAAGATCATCGAATAGGGCCGTCCCAAGGACGGGTCGGGTGCTTCGTCAAGCGTTCGCGCCAGCGACACGCCCGGCCACGTGAACAGGAGCGAGAAGGCTAGAGTGGCTCAGCAGAAGATCCGCATAAGGTTGAAGTCCTACGATCACGAGTTGATCGAGCGCAGCGCGCAGTCCATCGTCGAGACGGCGCAGCGCAGCGGCGCGACCATCTCCGGTCCCGTGCCGCTGCCCACCGAGAAGAACGTGTACTGCGTCATCAAGAGCCCGTTCAAGGACAAGGACTCGCGCGAGCACTTCGAGATCCGCACCCACAAGCGGCTCATCGACATCCATCAGCCGACGCCCAAGACCGTCGACCAGCTGATGCGTCTCGACCTGCCGGCCGGCGTCCACATCGAGATCAAGCTCTGAGCATGGGCATGACTGGCATCATCGGCAAGAAGGTCGGCATGACGCAGCTGTTCGACGACGACGGCAACGTCGTCGCCGTCACGGTCATCCAGGCCGGTCCGTGCCCCGTGACGCTGGTCCGCACGCGCGAGAAGGACGGCTACGAGGCCGTGCAGCTCGCCTACGAGGAGTGCCGCGACAAGCACATCTCCAAAGCCGAGCTCGGTCACCTCAAGAAGGCCGGGGTCAAGCACGGCATGCGTCACCTTGTCGAGTTCGACGGCGCCGGCGAGCTCAAGGTCGGCGACACCGTCACCGTCGAGGCGTTCGAAGACGGGCAGCCGGTCAGCGTCGTCGGCGTGTCCAAGGGCAAAGGGTTCCAGGGCACGATCAAGCGTCACCACTTCGGCCGCGGTCCGGAGACGCACGGCTCGCACAACGTACGCCAGCCGGGCTCGATCGGCGCCAGCGCGTACCCGAGCCGCGTCTTCAAGGGCGTGCGCATGAGCGGCCACATGGGTGCCCAGCGCGTGACGCAGCAGGGGCTCCACATCGTGCGTCGCGACCTCGAGAACGGTCTTCTCCTCATCAAGGGGTCGGTCCCGGGCGCCAAGAACTCCGTCGTCGTCGTCAAGGGCAGGTAGTCGTGGCTGCCGACGAGAGCAAGAAGAAAGTCGACGCGCCCACCCCCTCCGGGACGACCGGGGCGGACGAGGCCAAGGCGGTGGCGCCGAAGGCGGCCAAGCCGCGCGCCGCGAAGCCCAAGGCCGAGGCCAAGGCCGCGAAGCCCGCGGCGCCGAAGGCCGCCAAGCCCAAGGCCGAGCCCAGGGCCGCGAAGTCTGAGGTCGCGGAGGCCGCCGCGGAGCCCAAGGCCGCCGCGGAGCCCAAGGCCGCCAAGCCCAAGGCCGCCAAGCCCAGGGTCGCCAAGCCCAAGGCCGAGAAGGCCGCCGGCGAGAAGCCGGTGAGGGCGGCGAAGCCCAAGGCACCGACGCCCAAGGCCGAGAAGGCCGCCGAGCCCGAGACCGCGAAGCCGGCGAGGGCGCGGAAGACGCGCGCCGCCAAGGCGAAGGCCGAGAAGGCCGCTCCGCCGGTCAAGGCCGAGAGGCCGCCCAAGCCCGTCGTCGAGCGGGTCGTGCACGAGCCGCGCCGCGGCAAGGTGGGCAGCGCGACGGTCGTCGACGAGAATGGCAAAGAAGTCGCCACGCGTGACCTCGTGCCCGCCCGCTTCGCCGTTCCGGCCGACGTGAACACGCTGCACCTGGTGGTGCGCGGCGAGCAGGCCGCGCGGCGCAGGGGCACCGCGTCGACGAAGACGCGCGGCGAGGTCAGCGGCTCCACCGCCAAGCTCTTCCGCCAGAAGGGCACCGGCCGGGCTCGCGCCGGCAGCGTCAAGTCACCGGTCCGCACCGGCGGCGGCACGGCCTTCGGGCCCAGGCCACGAAGCTACTTCATCAAGGTCAATCGCAAGGTCGTCAAGAAGGCGCTCGCCATGGCGCTCTCCAACCGGGCCGAGAACGGCAACCTGTTCGTCGCCGCCGGCCTCGGGCTCGAGGAGCCCAGTACGCGCCGTCTCAACGACCTCCTCGCGGCTATCGACTGCGCGGCGCCGGTGCTCGTCGTCACGCACGACGAGCCCGCGGTCAGCAAGTCCGTGCGCAACCTCTTCTACGCCGAGACGGCGGAAGCGGGGGCGCTCTCGACCGAGCAGGTGCTCCGCGCTCGCTCGCTGGTCCTCACCGAGAAGGCGTTCGACGCCCTGAACCAGGCGTAAGACATGGTAGAAGCAGAGAAGATCATTCTGAGGCCCATCATCTCCGAGAAGAGCTACGCGCAGATCGACCACAACCGGTACACCTTCGCGGTGCACCCGGACGCGCACAAGACCATGATCGCCCAGGCGGTCGAGCAGCTCTTCGACGTCAAGGTCGTGGACGTGGCGACGGCCAACATCCGGCCCAAACCGAAGCGCCGCGGCATGAGCCGCGGGCGCACGGCGGCCTGGAAGAAGGCCGTCGTCCAGCTGGCGCCCGGCGACAAGATCGAATTCTTCGAGGGCAGGTAATGGGCGTCAAGAAGTTCAAGCCGACCTCGCCCGGCCGCCGCTCCATGACGGTCGAGACCTTCGAGGACGTCACGCGCGACGCGCCCGAGCGCTCGCTGGTCGCGCCGCTCAAGCGCAACGGCGGCCGGAACAACTACGGCCGCATCACGACGCGGCATCAGGGCGGCGGCCACAAGCGCCGGTACCGGATCATCGACTTCAAGCGCGACAAGGACGGCGTGCCGGCGAAGGTCGCGCACATCGAGTACGACCCGAACCGGTCGGCGCGCATCGCCCTGTTGCACTACGCCGACGGCGAGAAGCGCTACATCATCGCCCCGCTCGGTTTGAAGGTCGGCGACGTGGTCGAAAGCGGCGCCGGCGCCGACATCAAGGCCGGTAACGCGCTGCCGCTCGAGAACATCCCGACCGGCACCACGGTGCACGCGCTCGAGCTGCAGCCGGGACGCGGCGCCCAGCTGGTGCGCAGCGCCGGCGCCAGCGCGCAGCTGCAGGCCAAGGAGAAGGGGTACGGCGTCGTCCGCCTGCCCTCCGGCGAGCTGCGCCGCATCCGTCTCGCCTGCCGCGCCACCGTCGGTGAGGTCGGCAACCCCGACCACTCGAACATCAACGGCGGCAAGGCCGGGCGGACGCGCTGGCGCGGGGTCCGGCCCACCGTGCGCGGCACGGCGATGAACCCGGTCGACCACCCGCACGGCGGCGGCGAAGGCAAGACCACCGCCGGTCGTCATCCGGTCACGCCGTGGGGCGTGCCCACCCTCGGGTATCGCACGCGCGCCAACCACAAGGCGTCAGACAAGTTCATCATCCGCGGCCGCAAGCGCGGCAAGCGTGGTTAGGGCGGGAGGAGAGGCCTCGTGAGCAGGTCAGCAAAGAAGGGTCCGTTCGTCGACGAGCGCCTCATGCGGCGCATCGGCGAGATGAACACCACGGGCCAGAAGAAGATGGTCAAGACCTGGTCGCGGACCTCGACGGTCTTTCCCGAGATGGTCGGTCACACGATCGCCGTGCACGACGGGCGCAAGCACGTACCCGTGTTCATCAGCGAGTCGATGGTGGGCCACAAACTGGGTGAGTTCGCGCTCACACGGACGTTCCGCGGTCACGTCAAGTCAGACCGCTCCGCGAGAAGGTAAGAGGTCATGGCAGTCAGGGCGCAGGCGAAGTACGTGCGTGTCACGCCGCGTAAGGCGCGCGAGGTCGTCGACCTCATCCGCGGCAAGTCGGTCGCCGACGCGCGGAGCACGCTGTTCTTCGCCAACCGCGCCGCGGCACGCGACGTCGCCAAGGTGCTTAACAGTGCGGTCGCCAACGCCGAGAACAACGCCAACCTCTCGGCCGACGACCTGATCGTCAAGGAAGCGCGTGTGGACGAGGGCCCGACGCTCAAGCGCTGGCAATTCCGCGCCATGGGCAGGGTCAACCGCATCCGCAAGCGCAGCAGCCATATCACCATCGCTGTGGAGCAGAGGGAGGTCCGTTCCTAGTGGGCCAGAAGGTGCATCCGGGCGGCTTCCGCGTCGGCGTCATCCACGACTGGAAGTCGCACTGGTATACGGAGAAGGAGTTCAAGGAGTTCCTCTCGGAGGATGGCGACATCCGTCGTCACATCCTGCGCAAGCTCGCCCACGCCGGCCTCTCGCGCATCATCATCCGCAAGGACCAGAACAACGTGACCATCGACATCCATACCGCCCGTCCGGGCATCGTCATCGGCAAGAGCGGCTCGGAAGTCGACGCGCTGCGCAAGGAGATCCACGCGACGACGCGCAAGAACGTGCAGGTCAACATCCTCGAGGTCAAGCGGCCGGAGCTCGACGCCGTGCTTGTCGCGCAATCGATCGCCGAGCAGCTCGAGAACCGCGTGAGCTTCAGGCGCGCCATGAAGCGCGCCCTGACGAGCGCCATGCGCTCGGGGGCCGCCGGCATGCGCGTGCGCTGCGGCGGGCGCCTGGGCGGCGCCGAGATGGCGCGCTCCGAGCACTACAGCGAGGGACGCGTGCCGCTGCACACGCTGCGCGCCGACATCGACTACGGCTTCAAAGAGGCGCGCACGACGTTCGGCCGCATCGGCGTCAAGGTGTGGATCAACAAGGGCGAGATCCTGCCCGAAGGCTACCCGGTCGACGAGGCGCGGGCGCGGCAGCAGCTCGACGAGCAGCGCCGCGACGACCGCCGCGGCGGGCGGCCTCCGCGCCGCGATGGCGGTCCGGGGCGTGGCCCCGGCGGTCCCGGGCGCGGTCCCGGCGGTCCGGGGCGTGGCCCCGGCGGCCCCGGGCGCGGTCCCGGCGGTCCGGGGCGTGGCCCCGGCGGCCCGGGTGGCCGCGGCGGGCGCGAGGGCGGCTTCGCCCAGCGCGCCGGCGCGCAGCGCCCGCAGCGCAGCCGTCCGGCCGAGCCGAAACCCGCTGCGCCCGAGTCTCCGGCGCCCGAGTCTCCGGCGCCCGAGGCGCCGGCGGCCGAAGGCACGACGGCTGAGGCGTAGGGAGCAGGGAAAAGATGCTTCTTCCCAAGAGAGTCAAGCACCGCAAGCAGCAGCGCGGCCGTATGGGCGGCGCCGCCAAGGGCGGCACCAGCGTCGAGTTCGGCCAGTACGGCCTGAAGGCACTCGAGCCTGGCTGGATCACCAACCGCCAGATCGAGGCGGCCCGTATCGCGATGACGCGCCACATCAAGCGTGGCGGCAAGGTGTGGATCAACGTGTTCCCGCACAAGCCGGTCACGCGCAAGGCGGCCGAGACGCGCATGGGCGGAGGCAAAGGCTCACCCGAGACGTGGGTCGCCGTGGTCAAACCCGGCAAGGTGATGTTCGAACTGGCAGGGGTCAGCGAGCCTGTCGCCCGCGAAGCGATTCGGCTGGCGATGCACAAGCTGCCGATCAAGTGCAAGTTCGTGACCAGGGAGGGCGGTCTCTTTGAAGGCTGAGAAGCTTCGCGAGCTTTCTGACGACGAGCTCTCGCTGCGCCTGCGCGACACGCGCAAGGAGCTCTTCAACCTGCGCTTCCAGCACGCGACCGGTCAGCTCGACGACCCGCACAAACTCAATCTGACGCGGCGTGAGATCGCGCGGCTGCTCACCGTCCAGGCTGAGCGTGTCCGTGCCCGTGGCGCCGCCGGTGGTGAAGGCTGATGGCGACCAGAAAGAGCGAGAGCGGCAAGCCCGCCGCCAAGCAGACGGCGGCGCGCAAGTCCGCGGCCAAGAAGACGGCGGCCAAGAAGACGGCGGCCAAGCAGACGGCGGCGAAGAAGCCGGCGGCGAAGAAGCCCGCGGCGAAGAAGCCCGCGGCCAAGACCGCCGCGACCAAAGCCGCTGCGACCAAGGTGCCGGCCAAGAAGGCCAAGGTCAAGCCGGCTCGTCCGGCGCCGGCCAGCGTCCCGGGCCGCAAGGAACGGCGCGGCGTCGTCGTCAGTGACGCGATGAACAAGACCATCGTCGTGCGCATAGACACGGTGCAGAAGCATGAGCGCTACGGCAAGGTCGTGCGCCGCTCGAGCAAGCTGCACGCGCACGACGAGCAGAACGCCGCCGGTGTGGGTGACGTGGTACGGATCGTCGAGACGCGCCCGCTGAGCGCCACCAAGCGCTGGCGCCTGCTCGAGATCATCGAGAAGGCCAGGTAGGCGGAGAGCGGGCAGAGGGACGAGATGATCCAGGTTGAGTCCAGACTGAGGGTGGCCGACAACACGGGCGCGCGCGAGATCCTCTGCATCCGGATCCGCGGCGGCTCGCGGCGGCGCTACGCGACCGTCGGCGACATCATCGTCGGCACGGTCAAGCAGGCGACGCCGGGCGGCAGCGTCAAGAAGGGCGAGGTCGTGCGCGCCGTCGTCGTCCGCACCAAGAAGGAGTTCGGCCGCAAAGACGGCACGTACATCGCGTTCGACGAGAACGCGGCTGTGCTGATCGACAACCAGGGCAACCCCCGCGGGACCCGTATCTTCGGCCCGGTGGCCCGCGAGCTGCGCGAGAGGAACTTCATGAAGATCGTCTCGCTGGCGCCCGAGGTCCTCTGAGCCGCGAAGCGGCAGGAGCTACGCAAGAGATGAGCAAGCTGAAGATCCATAAGGGCGACCAGGTGAAGATCCTGAGCGGCAAGGAGGCCGGCAAGACCGGCAAGGTACTCCGCGTCGACATCGAGGCCGGCAGGGTCTACATCGAGCGGCTCAACATGCTCAAGCGCCACACCAAGCCTCACCCGAAGAAGAATCCGCAGGGCGGCGTGATCGAGCGCGAGGCGCCGATGGACGTCTCGAACGTGATGGTCGTCTGCCCCGCCTGCGGCCAGCCGACGCGCGTCGGCTATCGCCTGCTCGACGACGGCGGCAAGGTCCGCGTCTGCCGGCGGGCGAACTGCGGCAAAGACATCGACAAGGCGTGACCATGGCAAGGCTCAAGGACCAGTACTTCTCCCAGATCAGGCCCGAGCTCATGAGCGAGTTCGGCTACCGCAACGTGATGGAAGTGCCGCGCGTCTCCAAGGTCATCCTCAACATGGGGGTGGGCGAGGCGAAGGTCAACGCCAAGCTGCTCGACGACGCCGTCGAGGAGCTGGCCCTCATCGCCGGTCAGCGGCCCAAGATCACGCGGGCACGCAAGTCCATCGCCAGTTTCAAGCTGCGCGAAGGCATGGCTATCGGCTGCAGCGTCACCCTGCGCGGCGAGCGCATGTACGAGATGATCGATCGTCTCGTGTCGATCGCCCTGCCGCGTATCCGCGACTTCCGCGGCGTGTCGCCCGACCAGTTCGACGGCCGCGGCAACTTCGCCATGGGCGTGCGCGAGCAGACGATCTTTCCCGAGATCGACTACGACTCGGTGGATACGTTCCGCGGTCTCAACATCGTGATCACGACGACCGCCAAGACAGACGAAGAGGGGCGCGCCCTGCTGGCCAAGCTGGGCATGCCGTTCCGGTCGAACTAGGAGCATCTGGAGCATGGCGAAGACATCCCTCGTGGTGAAGGCCGGTCGCAAGCAGCGTTTCCCGACGCGCGAATACCATCGGTGTGCCAGGTGCGGACGCCCGCGGGCCTACTACCGCAAGTTCGGCGTCTGCCGTATCTGCCTGCGTGAGCTCGCCCATCAAGGCGTGATCCCTGGCTTGACCAAGGCCAGCTGGTAAGGAGGCGAGGACCGTGTCCATGACTGATCCCATCGCCGACATGCTCACGCGCGTGCGCAACGCGAGCTCGGCGCGGCACTCCGAGGTCGAGATCCCGAGCTCGAAGATGAAGCTCGAGATCGCGCGGATCATGACCGAGCAGGGCTACGTCGCGAAGTACGAGCTCAAGCCCGGCGAGCACGGCGACGTCATCGTGATCGAACTGAAGTACAGCAAGAGCCGGGAGCGGGTCATCTCGGGCATCAAGCGCGTGTCCAAGCCGGGCCGTCGCATCTACGCCCGCAAGGACACGCTGCCCAAGGTGCTCGGCGGTCTCGGCACGGCGATCATCTCGACCTCCCGCGGCCTCTTGACGAGCGCCGAAGCCGGCAAGCTCGGCGTGGGCGGCGAGGTCATCTGCTTCATCTGGTAAGGAAGACGAATGTCGAGGATCGGAAGAACGCCCATCCAGCTGCCCGACGGTGTCGAGTTCACCTACGACGCCGCCGTGGTCACCGTGAAGGGCCCCAAGGGCGAGCTGACACAGCGCGTGCCGCGCGAGGTGCAGGTGGAAGTAGGCGACGGCGTGATCGAGGTCAAGCGCCCGACCGACAGCGCCCAGCACCGCTCGCTGCACGGCCTTACGCGGACGCTCATCGCCAACATGGTCGAAGGCGTGACGAAGGGCTTCGAGAAGCGGCTCGAGATCGTCGGCGTGGGTTACCGCGCGGCGGTCAAGGGCAGCGCGCTCGAGTTGCTCGTCGGCTACAGTCACCCCGTGGTGATCGAGCCGCCGGAGCACGTCGAGTTCGAGACGCCGCAGACCACGGTCGTGCTCGTCAGGGGCATCGACAAGCAGGTCGTCGGCGAGGTCGCCGCCAAGGTGCGCTCCATCCGGCCGCCCGAACCCTACAAGGGCAAGGGCATCCGCTACGCCGGTGAGTACGTGCAGCGCAAGGTCGGCAAGCGGGCTTAGGCACAAGGACGAGGAAGAGGACCGGCAGGACGATGAGCGCACCAAGCATCAGAGAGGCGCGCGCCAGGCGCAAGAAGCGCATCCGCGGCAAGGTGACGGGCACCGGCGAGCGTCCGCGCCTGGCTGTGTTCCGTTCGAACAAGGCGATCTACGCGCAGGTCGTGGACGACCTCGGCGGGCGCACGATCGCGGCGGCGCGTTCGGCCGAGATCGCGACCTCCGGGCTCGACAAGAGCGCCGTGGCGCGCAAGGTCGGCGAGCTCGTCGCCTCGCGGGCAAAGGAGAAGAACATCGGGCAGGTGGTCTTCGACCGCTCCGGCTACCTGTATCACGGTCGCGTCAAAGCTCTCGCCGAGGGCGCCCGCGAGGGCGGCCTGGTTTTCTGACAAGGAGAAGAGGACCCGTTGGCTAGAGGATCATTCAACGAGGGCAACGAGCTCAAAGAGCGCGTCGTCGACATCAACCGCGTCGCCAAGGTCGTGAAGGGCGGTCGGCGGTTCTCGTTCACGGCCCTGGTGGTCGTCGGCGACGAGAACGGTCACGTCGGCGCCGGCTACGGCAAGGCGCGCGAGGTGCCCCTCGCCATCCAGAAGGCGATCGAGGACGCGAAGAAGAACCTGTTCGCGGTATCGCGCTTCAACACGACCATCACCCATCAGGTCATCGGCGAGTACGGCGCGGCGCGCGTGCTGCTCAAGCCGGCCGCGCCCGGTACCGGCGTCATCGCCGCCGGCGGTGTGCGCGCCGTTCTGGAGCTGGCCGGCGTGCGCGACATCCTCACCAAGTCGCTGGGCACCACCAACCCCATCAACATCGTGCGTGCGACCTGCCAGGGCCTGCAGTCGCTGAAGACGCCCGAGGGCGTCGCGCGCCTGCGTGGCATCTCGGTGGCGAAGGTGCTCGGCCGCGACGAGCCCGTCGAGGCCGCTCCTGGACCCGCGGCCGGCAGCACCGCGGCCCCCGGGGAGGCCTGACCGGCATGGCGCAGCTCGAGATCAGGCAGACGAAGAGCGCGATCGGCCGGCTGCCGAAGCATCGCGGCACGCTGCGCGCGCTCGGGCTCAAGCGTATCGGCCACACCGTGGTCCACGAGGACACCCCCGTGATCCGCGGGATGGTGAACCAGGTCGCGTACCTCGTTGACGTGCGCGAAGTGACGAAGAAGTCGTGACATGACCGAATTGGGACTCCACAACCTGCGCCCGAACCCGGGCTCGACCAAGGACACGAAGCGGCTCGGCCGCGGCAAGGGCACTGGTCAGGGCAAGACCGCGGGCAAGGGGCACAAGGGCTACAACGCCCGCTCCGGCGGCGGCGTGCGTCCGGGCTACGAGGGCGGCCAGATGCCGCTGTACATGCGCCTCGGCAAGCTGCGCGGGCCGAACATGAAGAAGAGCATGCCGATCGGCCCGTTCCGCACCTACGCGGTACCGGTCAACGTCGGCCGTCTGGCCAAGGCCTTCGAGGCCGGCGCCGAGGTCACGCCGGAGGCGCTGGTCGAGAAGCGCCTCGTCAAGAACACGCGCACGCCGATCAAGATCCTCGGCGGCGGCGAGCTCGACAAGGCGCTCACCGTGCGCATGCACATGTTCTCCCAGACCGCGCAGGCCAAGATCGAGGCGGCCGGCGGCAAGGCCGTCCTGATCTGACCATGACGGGAAGGGCCAGGCTGTGAACAACAAGCTCTGGCAGTCGCTCGCCAACTCCTGGAAGGTCCCGGAGCTGCGCAGCAAGCTGCTCTTTACGGCGGCGATGATCGCCATCTACCGGTTCGGCTCGTACGTGCCGACGCCGGGTGTCGACCTCGCGGCGCTCGACGAGTTCTTCGCCAAGGGCGGGGCCGGCGTGGTCGGCTTCCTCGACCTGTTCTCGGGCGGCGCCCTGGGCAGGGTCGCGGTGTTCGCGCTGGGGATCATGCCGTACATCACGGCGTCGATCATCATGCAGCTGCTCACGGTCGTGATCCCCAAGCTCGAGGAGCTCGTCAAGGAAGGCGAGCAGGGCCAGAAGGTGATCACCAAGTACACGCGTTGGCTCACCGTCGGGCTCGCTCTCGTGCAGTCTGTCGGCTACGTCTTCCTCTTCCAGCAGTACAAGGCCCTGCCCAACCTCAACTGGTGGCGCGGCGCGCTCATCGTCACGACCCTGGTCGCCGGCGCGGTCGCCGTCATGTGGCTCGGCGAACTCATCACCGCGCGCGGCATCGGCAACGGCATGTCGATCATGATCTTCATCAGCATCGTGTCGCGCATCCCGTCCGGGACCTCCAAGCTCTTCACGCAGAGCGTCGTCTCGATCTTCCTCTTCATCCTCCTCGCCCTGGCCGTGGTCGTCGCCGTGATCTGGATCACGACCGGCGAGCGCCGCGTGCCGGTGCAGTACGCCAAGCGGGTCGTCGGACGGCGCATGATGGGCGGGCAGAGCACGTTCATCCCGCTCAAGGTCAACATGGCCGGCGTGATCCCGGTGATCTTCGCCTCGTCGGTGATGCTGATCCCCGCGACCTTCTCGCAGTTCATCGACAGCAGCGTCACGAACTGGTTCAAGACGGCGTTCAGCCCGAGCGGCTTCGCCTACCTGGTCGGCGAGGCGGTGCTGATCATCATCTTCACCTACTTCTACACGGCCGTGACGTTCAACCCGATCGACCAGGCCGACAACCTCAAGAAGTACGGCGGCTTCGTGCCGGGCGTGCGCCCGGGGCGGCCGACGGCCGAGTTCCTCGACCGTATCCTCACGCGGCTGACCTTCGTGGGGGCGCTGTTCCTGGCCGCCATCGCCGTGCTGCCGTGGTTCCTCATCCGCTGGATGGACGTGCCCTTCTACTTCGGCGGCACGTCGCTGCTGATCGTCGTCGGCGTGGCGCTCGACACGATGCGTCAGATGGAGGCGCAGCTGCTCATGCGCCACTACGAGGGCTTCCTCAAGTAGCTCTCGCCGGCGCCGCAACCAGGAGGTCGGGACGTGGCCAGTGACCAGCTCAACGTCATCCTGCTGGGCGCCCCCGGCGCCGGCAAGGGCACCCAGGCCGAGCGCATCGTGGCGGAGTTCGGGTTGCCGCACATCTCGACCGGCGAGATGCTCCGCGCCGCGGTGGAGCGAGGCACGGAGATGGGACGCGCGGCGGAGCGGTTCATGGCGGCCGGCGAGCTCGTCCCGGACGAGGTGGTCATCGGGGTCGTGCGGGACCGGCTCGCCGAGCCCGACACTGCCTGCGGCTTTCTGCTCGACGGCTTTCCGCGCACCCTCGAGCAGGCCGAGCGCCTGGACGAGATGCTCGCGCAGATGGGTCGCGCCGTCACGCACGCCGTGCTGATCGACGTCCCCGAGGAGGAGCTCGTGAAGCGTATCTCGGGCCGGCGCTCGTGCGGCGAGTGCGGCAAGCTGTACAACGTCACGTTCGACCCGCCGCGCAGCGAGGGCGTCTGTGACGTCTGCGGCGGCGCGCTCGTGCAGCGCGCCGACGACAACGAGGAGACGGTGCGCAATCGCCTCGCCGTCTACCGCGGCCAGACCGCGCCGCTGGTCGGCTACTACTTCGAGAAGGGCGTGCTCGGCGAGGCGCACGGCGGCGGCCAGCTGCCGCACGAGGTGTTCGAGCAGGTCCGCGAGATCCTCCGCGGCGCGTGAGCGATTGATCGTCCGCAAGTCCGCAGCCGAGGTCGAGCGCATCGCCGCCGCCGGGCGCGTGCTCGCCGACTGCCTCGACCTGCTGACCGGCGCCGCCCGGCCGGGCGTGACCACGGCCGAGCTCGACCGGCTCGCCGAACCCTTCATCCGCGAGCGTGGAGGCGCGCCGACGTTCCTCGGCTATCGCGGCTTTCCCGCCTCCATCTGCGCCTCACCGAACGACATGGTCGTCCACGGCATCCCGGGCAGCTACCGCGCCGCCGAGGGCGACTTGCTCAGTCTCGACGTCGGCGTGACGCTCGACGGCTACGTGGCCGACTCGGCGATCACCCTGCCGATGGGTACCGGCGACGCCAAGGCGGTACGGCTCATGGACGTGACGCGCGAGTCGCTCGAAGCCGGGCTCGCCGAGTGCCGCACGGGACGCCGGCTCGGCGACGTGTCGCACGCCGTCCAGCAGGTCGTCGAGGCGGCGGGCTTCAGCGTCGTACAGTCGCTCGTCGGGCACGGCGTGGGCAGGACGATGCACGAAGACCCCCAGATCCCCAACTTCGGCGAGCCGGGTCGCGGGCCGCGCCTCGAAGAGGGCATGGTGTTCGCGATAGAGCCGATGGTCAACGCCGGGGGGCACGAGGTGTATGTGGCCGACGACGGCTGGAGCATCTTCACGAGCGACGGGTCGCTCTCGGCCCATTTCGAGCACACCGTGGCCGTGACGAAGCGCGGCCCGAGGGTCCTGACGAGGAGGCGTTCGGAGGGCGTCTGACGCTTGACGGCCTCGCCTCGACCGAGGTGGACCGTTTGTGGTAATATATCGGGCCGTTGTCCCGTGAACCGCAAGCTAGGGAGCATGGCGAACAAAGAAGAAGCGATAGAGATCGAAGGCGAGGTCGTCGAGGCCCTCCCGAACACCATGTTCCGGGTGCTTCTCGACAACAACCACGAGGTCCTCGCCCACATCTCGGGCAAGATGCGCATGAACTACATCCGCATCCTGCCCGGCGATCGCGTCAAGGTCGAGCTTTCGCCGTACGACCTCACACGCGGTCGTATCACGTATCGGTTCAAATAGAGCGGCCGCCGGCCGCCCGGAGGGTGTGCGCGGCGGCCGTCGTTGCGCGTCAGCGAGGGTACCCATGAAGGTCAGAGCATCAGTCAAGGCGATGTGCGAGAAGTGCAAGGTCATCCGCCGGCACGGCACCGTGCAGGTGATCTGCTCGAACCCGCGGCATCGGCAGAGGCAGGGGTAGGTCCATGGCACGTATCGCGGGCGTCAACATCCCGCCGCAGAAGCGGGTCGAGATCGGTCTCACGTACATCTACGGGATCGGCCGGTCGACCTCCAACAAGGTCCTTTCGCTGGTGGGCATCGACGCCGACACCAAGGTCCGTGACCTCACGGAAGAGGAGATCCTCCGCCTCCGCGAGGCCATCGACCGTGAGGTCGAGGTCGAGGGCGATCTGCGCCGAGAGCGCTCGCAGAACATCAAGCGATTGATGGACATCGGCTGCTACCGCGGGATCCGTCATCGTCGCGGCATGCCGGTGGACGGCCAGCGCACGAAGACCAACGCACGCACGCGCAAGGGACCCAAGAAGACGGTCGGCGCACGGCGCAAGAAGTCGGTATGACCGGCGACCCCGACAAGCAGCTCAAGGAGTAGCGAGTGGCCAAGCCGCAGAGAGCCAAGGGGCGCCAGCGCCGCAAGGTCCGCAAGAACATCGCTATCGGCCAGGCGCATATCAAGACGTCGTTCAACAACACCCTGGTGACGCTCACCGACAAGGAAGGCAACGTCATCGCGTGGGAGAGCGCCGGGTCGGTCGGATTCAAGGGCTCGCGCAAGAGCACGCCCTTCGCCGCCCAGGTGACCGCGGAGTCGTGCGCCAAGAAGGGCATGGAACACGGTCTGCAGAAGGTCGAGGTCTTCGTCCGCGGTCCGGGGTCCGGTCGCGAGACCGCCGTTCGTTCGCTGCAAGCCGCCGGGCTCGAGATCCTCGGCGTCAAAGACGTCACCCCGATCCCGCACAACGGCTGTCGGCCGCGCAAGCGGCGTCGGGTCTAGGAAGGTCGAGTCGTGGCCAAAGACACGTCACCACAGTGCAAGCAGTGCCGCCGCGAGAGCGAGAAGCTCTTTCTCAAGGGCGAGCGCTGCCTCACCGACAAGTGCGCCGTCGAGCGGCGCTCCTACGCGCCCGGCGAGCACGGCCGTGGCCGCATCAAGCAGTCCGAGTACCTGCTGCAGTTGCGCGAGAAGCAGAAGACGCGCCGCTACTACCAGCTGCTCGAGAAGCAGTTCCATCAATACTACGTGGCGGCCAGTCGCAAGCAGGGCATCACGGGCGAGAATCTGCTGCGCCTCCTCGAGATGAGGCTCGACAACGTCGTCTATCGTCTGGGCTTCGGTGCCTCGCGCCGTCAGTCGCGCCAGCTCGTGCGCCATGCCCATTTCCTGGTGAACGGCAAGAAGGTCGATATCCCGTCCTACCAGGTGAGGCCGGACGACGTCGTGTCGCTGCGCGCCAACAGCAAAGCCATCGAGGCGGTCCGCGCTGCGACCGACCTCACTTCGTCGGTCGCTCCCTGGCTGCTGGCAGACCACGACAACCTGACGGGCAAGGTCCTGCGCGCCCCCGAGCGCGACGAGATCGACACGCCCGTTCAGGAGCAGCTCATCATCGAGCTCTATTCCAAGTAGTCCGCTGCACCTAGACACCGGCGGCGACGACTCAACAGGAGGCCAGTTGCTTCAGTTTCAGATGCCCAACATCACGCGCGAGCAGCTCGCCAACAACCGCGCGCGTTTCGAGGTCGAACCCCTCGACCGCGGTTTCGGGCATACGTTCGGCAACGCACTGCGCCGGGTCCTGCTGTCCTCGCTCGAGGGTGCCGCGGTCAGTTCGGTGAAGATCGAGGGCGTCGCCCACGAGTTCACCACGGTCAAGGGCGTGAAAGAGGACGTCACCGACGTCATCCTCAACCTCAAGGGTCTCGTGTGCCGTCTGCACGGCGACATCGACGAAGTCCAGGTGCGGTTGTTCAAGGACAAGCCGGGCAAGGTCGTGGCGACCGATATCGACATCCCCGCCGAGCTCGAAATCCTCAACCCGGATCATCAGATCGCGACCCTGTCCGACGGCGGCGCCCTCGAGATGATGCTGACGATCCGCCGCGGCACGGGCTACGTCGCCGCCGACGGCAACAAGGCGCCCGACATGATCATCGGCGACATCCCTATCGACTCCATCTTCAGCCCCATCAAGCGCGTCGCGTATCACGTCGAGAGCGCCCGCGTGGGGCAGCGCACCGACTACGACAAGCTCATCCTCGACATCACCACAAACGGTGCTCTCAACCCCGACGAAGCGTTGCGGCAGGCGGCCGAGATCCTGGTCGACAGGCTCTCGATGTTCACCGACCCCGACCGCACGCGCACCCCCGAGGACTACATGCTCGACGGCGTCGGCGTGACGCCCGCGCCAGGCGGCATGGACGAGGTCCTCATCGAGGACCTGGAGCTCGGCGTGCGCTCGTACAACTGCCTCAAGCGCGAGGGTATCCAGACGGTCGGCGACCTCGTCTCCAAGACCGAGGCCGAACTGCTCAACATCCCGAACTTCGGCAAGAAGAGCATCGACGAGGTCAACGACAAGCTCGCCGCTCGCGGCCTCTCTCTGCGGGGTGAGGAGTAATGCGTCACCAGCGCTCCGGTCGCAAGTTCAACATGCCGCCCGACCAGCGCCGCTGCCTGTTGTCAGGACTGGCCTGCCAGCTGCTCGAGCACGAGAAGATCAAGACCGGCGAGGCGCGCGCGAAAGAGGTGCGCAGTATCGTCGAAGAGGCGATCACTCTCGGCAAGCGCAACGACCTGCACGCGCGCAGGCAGGCGGTCTCGATGCTGCGCAACAAGAAGATCGTCTACAAGCTGTTCAGCGATGTCGCGCCGCGCTACGAGACGCGCAGCGGCGGCTACACGCGCATCGTGAAGCTCGGCCCCCGTCAGGGTGACGGCGCCGAGCAGGTCTACCTCGAGCTCGTGTAGGCGACGACACCGTCGCCGATGCGGTCGCGAGGGGGGCGGGGGCCGTCGGGCCCCCGCCCCCCTCGCGCGTTCCGGGCGTGGGATAAGCTTCCGGCGACATGAACGCGGACGTCGTCACCCTCGAGAAGGTCCACTTCCGGTATCCCGGCGCCGACCGTGACGCGCTCGCCGGGCTCGAGCTGGCAGTCACCGAGGGCGAGACGCTCGCCGTCGTCGGTCCGAACGGCTCCGGCAAGTCGACCCTGGCGCGTCTGCTCGGGGGCCTCGCGCGGCCGTCCGCCGGGCGCCTGGCCGCGGTCTGTGGCTGCGACCTCTTGACCGCGTCCGGCCGCCAGGCGGCGCGGCGGGAGGTGGGGGTGCTCTTCCAGGACCCCGAGAACCAGCTGGTCGCCGAGCACGTGGAAGAGGACGTCGCCTTCGGACTCGAGAACCTGGGGTGGCCGCCGCCGACGATCCGCGAGCGCACCGACGAGATGCTGGCCTGGTTCGGCCTCGAGGATCTGCGACGGCGCGAGCCTCACCTGCTCTCCGGCGGCCAGAAGCAGCGGGCCGCGCTCGCCGGAGTGCTGGCGATCCCCCGTCGCGTGCTGGTGCTCGACGAGCCGACGGCGATGCTCGACGCGGACGGGCGCGACGAGGTACTGGACGCCGTGCGCCGGCTGCGCGCCGGGGGGCTCACCGTCGTCATCGTCACCCAAGAGATGGACGAGGTCGGCATCGCCGACCGCGTGGTCGCGCTGGAACGCGGCAGTGTGCGGTACGACGGCTCGTGCGGGGAGCTCTTCGCGCGCCGCGACCTGGTGCGCCGTCTGCGGCTCGGCCTGCCTCTGGCCGGTGAGGTGGCGCTCGCCCTCGCGGCGCGTGGACGGCCGCTGCGTCGTCTGCCGCTGACCCTCGAGGACCTCGTTGCCGAGTACGAGGCCGGCGGCGCGGCGGAGGGCGAACAGCTCTGGCTGACGGTCGGCGAGGCGGACGACGTGGGCGAGGTCCCGCGAGCCGTAGAGCCCCCTGCGCCCGTATCGCCGTCGCAGTCCGGGATGCGCCTCTGCTGCGAGGACGTGTCGTTCGCCTACGACGAGGGCGGAACGCCGGTGCAGGCCTTGCAGGACGTGAGCTTCACGGTCGAGACGGGCGCCTCCGTCGCTCTGCTTGGGCCGTCGGGATCGGGCAAGTCGACGCTGCTCCAGGTCTTGCGCGGCCTCCTCGATCCCGCGAAGGGACGCGTCGAACTGGATGGAGTCGAGCGCAGGGAGACCCGGGCGCCGGCGCTGCAGCGCGAGGTCGGCGTCGTCTTCCAGACCCCTGAGCTGCAGCTCTTCGCCGCAAGCAGCGCCCAGGACGTGGCCTTCGGCCCGCGGCAGCTCGGCTGGTCCGACGACTTGGTGGAGGCGGCGGTCGAGGCCGCCATGGAGCTCGTCGGCCTGCCGCTCGCCGAGTTCGGCGAGCGGCACCCCTACTCGCTCTCGGGCGGCGAGCAGCGCCGCCTGGCGCTGGCCGGGGTACTGGCGATGCGGCCCCGGGCGCTGCTGCTCGACGAGCCCTTCGTCAGCTTGGACCCGGCCTCCCGGCGCGATCTCGCCGCCGTGCTCGCGCGGCTGGTCGAAGGAGGCACGACCGTCGTGCTCGCAACGCACGACGTCGACGCGGCGTGGGGTCTGTGCCGCGAGGTCCTCGTGCTCGACGGAGGGCGGCTGACCGCGGCGGGGCCGTGGGGCGCGACGACCGAAGTCGCCGACGGCGCCAGGACGCCCTCCCCCTTCTTCGTGGAGCTGTGGCGGCGCCTCGGCCGCGACGCGGCTGCGGCGCCGCGCACCGCCGCGCTGGCCGCAGAGGCCTTGGCGTGAGAGCGGCGCCGCGGGAGGTCGCGTCGTGAAGGCGACGATCACGCAGTACTACCCGGGAGGCTCGCCGCTTCACCGCGCCGACCCACGCGCCAAGTTCGTCGCTGTGACGGCGCTCGCCGTCGCCCTGTTCACCCGTGACTCGTTCGCCGCACTGGCCGTCTACGCGGCCGCCGGCGTCCTCGCATTCGCCTTGAGCAAGGTCCCCGTGCGTTGGGTCTGGCGCGCCCTCAAGCCCGTCCTCTGGCTGATCGGACTGACCTTCTTCGCCCAGGTCCTCTTCGCGCCGGGAGACCCGTTCTTCTCCGTGGGCCCGTTCGACCTTTCGTGGGAGGGTCTGCGCCTGGCCGGGTTCCTGAGCATGCGTCTCGTCGTCCTCATCCTCATCGGGTCTGTGCTCACGCTGACGACCCCACCGGTGGCCTTGACCGATGCGCTCGTCTGGCTGGGACGGCCGCTGCGGCGGCTGCGCGTGCCCAGCGACGAGCTCGCGCTCATGGTCACGATCGCCCTGCGCTTCATCCCCACGCTGCTCGTGGAGCTCGACACGATCATGCGTGCCCAGCGCGCCCGCGGCGCGGACTTCTCGACTGGCGGGCCGCTGCGTCGCGCCCGCGCCCTCGTGCCGGTGATGGTGCCGCTGTTCGTGATCAGCTTCCGTCGCGCCGACGAGCTCGCGCTGGCCATGGAGGCGCGCTGCTACACGCCGGGTGTGGCGCGCACCCGTCTTCACCCTCTGCGCGCCCGCCCCGCCGACGCCGTCCTGCTCGTCCTGACCGCGGCGCTGATCGTCGTGGCCTCGGTGGTCTGATGGCCGGAGGGCCTCGCCTCAGTGCCTTTCGCCTCGATCTCGCCTACGAGGGCACGCGGTTCAGGGGCTGGGCGCGTCAGCCCGGCCAGCGCACCGTCCAAGACGCGCTCGAGCAGGCGCTGGCGACGATCCTGCGTGAACCTGTGCGGTTGCGCGTCGCGGGACGCACGGACGCGGGCGTGCACGCCCTGGCGCAGGTCGCGTCGTTCGCGACGACGCGCGACGACGTGCGCCCGCAACGGTTGCGCCTCGGGCTCAACGCTCTGCTTCCGCCCGACGTCGCGGTGAGCGCCGTCACGCCGGCGGCCGAGGGCTTCGACTCCCGGGCGGCGCGCTCACGTACGTACCGCTACCGCCTCTGGGTGTCGCCGGTGCGCCCGGTCCACGAGCGCGCCTACGTGTGGGACGTGCGCGGCCCGGTGGACGTCGCCTTGCTCCGGGAGGCGGCAAAGGCGCTCGTCGGCGAGCGCGATTTCGCCGCCCTCACACCTTCGGCGCGCCTGTACCGCAGCTGCGTGCGCGAGGTGCGCCACGCCGCGTGGAGCCCCGGGGACGGCGGCACGGAGTGGTCCTTCGAGATCACCGCGGGGAGCTTCCTTCACAACATGGTCCGCGTGGCGGTCGGGAGCATGGTCGACGTCGCCCAAGGCCGCCTCAGCGCCGCGCGGTTCGAGTCCGCTCTGGCCGGCGGTGAGCGGCGGGTGATGGGGCAGACGGCGCCCGCGCGCGGTCTCGCGCTGGTCGCCGTCGAGTACTGAGCACGCCGGCGCGCGTGCCGCGGCGCCGCGGGACCCCGCGCGACTCAGTCGCCGAGGAAGCGGCCGATGATGCGGTCCTTCTTGGTCGCGGAAGGCGGCAGGACGTAGGCCACGCCGCCGATGTATGCCGGCGTCCCGACGAGCACGTCGCGCCGGCTCTTTTTGTCGTCGGCGCGCCACTTCACCCAGGCGAGCTCGAGCAGCTCGTTGGTCGTGAGGTCGGTCTCGACGCCGCTCATGAAACGGCGTCCCACCTCGGGCAGCTTGGTGAGGTTGGAGGGCCGGGCGATCTTCTTTTGCAGAGCCTGGACGAAGCGCTGCTGGCGCTCGGCGCGGTGGAAGTCGTCATCGGCGTAGCGGATGCGCACGTAGAGCATCGCGTCGTCGCCGTTGAAGTGCTGCCAGCCCTTCTTGAACGTCATCGCGCGACCGCCGCGGCTGGGACTGGTGCTGATGGTCTCGGGCACGAACATGTCGATGCCGCCGACCGCGTTCACGACGCGCGGGAATCCCCGGAAGTTGACCGCCATGACGTGGTTGACGGGGATGCCCAGGTACGCCTTGACGACCTTGATCGCCAGGGCGGGGCCGCCCCAGAACATGGCCTCGTTGATCTTCATCGTCCCGCGGCCGGGCACGTCGACCCGGGTGTCCCGTGGGATCGAGAGGTAGTTCACGGTGTGCTTCCCGGGGTCGAAGCGCAGGAGCATGATGGTGTCGGAGCGCGCGGGCTCGCCCTCTCGGCTGTCGGTGCCCAGGACGAGGAGGGTCGTGGGGTTGCGCAGGAGCATGCCCTCGTCCGGTGTCAGGGGGCGGCGTGCGGCGGCGCCAAGTCGCGTGTTGCTGCGCTGCACGGCGTCGTCGAAGCGCCGGTAGCCGGGGTACGTGAGGACCGTGATGACAACGCCGGCGAGCACGAGCAAGGTGAGCAGGGCCAGAGGGACGTGCCACCAGCGGAAGCGGCGGCGCCGGGCCGGCGGGGCGGCGTGGTACACCGCGCTGCTGGCCGCAGCGTCGCCGCTTCCGGCGGTCCCGGCCGCTCCGCCGCCCGCCACGTAGCGGTGATACGGACGGTCGCCCGCGGCTCCGTTGGCGTCGCGCGGCGCCGCCTGGGCGGACGACGGCGCCGGCCTGCGACCCTCGTCGCGTCGCGGCGGGCGCAGACCGGCCAGCTCGTCGTCGAGCGACCGGCGGCGGCCGCTGCCGCCGTGATAAGTCCTGTAGGGTTTGCGTCCGCTGTCGTCGTTCTTCATCGTCGGGTCTCGTCGCCCTTGGGGAGTCAGACTGCGGCTCCGCAGCGCATCGCTGCGCCATGTGCGAAGGGAGTCGGGCGGCGGGTCGGTGCCTAGCTACGCCCCAGGGTGGGCGAATCCTCTACTGGTATTGTACATCGAGGGTCGAACCCGTAAGAACCACAGGAAGGGCCGCAGTTGTCGGTACGGCGCGAAGCGGACGCGAACGACGCCGTTCGCGGTGTACGGGCGCGGTGTGCAGAGGGAGGCCGGCGGGCGATGACGGAGCGGACGCTGATCGCGGTCGACATCGGCGGGACGAAGACCGCGGTGGCGGCGGTGCGCGCGCGGCTACCGCGCGCCGGTTCCGCCGCCGGGGACGTCCGGCCCCCGGTCGTGCTGCGCCAGGTCGTCAGCTCCACCGTGACCTCGTCGGGCGCGGCGTGCCTGGCGGCTCTCGTCGAGAGTATCGCCGCCCTCGTCGCGGAGACGCGCCGGCAGAACGGCGTCGACGGCGGTCGCGGAGGACTCGAGGGCATCGGCGTGGGCGCGGCGTCGATGGTCGACTTCTCCGCCGGGCGCGTCGTTGAGTCGGTGAACCTGCCCTTGCGCGACGTCCCCCTGCGCGCCGTGCTCGAGGACCGGTTCGGGGTCCCCGTCGTGATCGACAACGACGCCACGGCGGCGACGATCGGCGAGCACGTCTTCGGCGCCGGCGCCGGCACGCGCGAGATGCTCATGCTCACGCTCGGCACCGGCGTGGGGGGCGGCATCATCGCGGGCGGCAGGCCGTACCGGGGCTTCAGCGGTGCGGCTGGCGAGCTCGGTCACGTCATCGTCGACGTCGACGGACCTCCGTGCCGCGGCGCGTGTCCCAATCGCGGCTGCCTCGAGACGTACGTCTCGGGCACCGCGATGGGCGTGGCGGCGCTGGCCGAGGCCCGGGCGAAGCCGGCCTCGGCCCTCGGTCGCGCCCTTGCCGCCGGACAGACGGTCGACGGCCCGTTGCTGACGTGTCTCGCCCGCGACGGCAACGCCGGCGCCGTCGCCGTCGTCACGCGCATCGGCGAGGACCTCGGTGCCGGGCTGGTGACGCTGGTCAACGTCTTCAATCCCGAGCTCGTGGTCATCGGCGGCGCCGCCGCGGAGGCCGGCGAGGCCCTCCTCGCGCCGGCGCGTCGCGTCCTTGCCGCTCGCGCCCTGCGGCCGCAGCGCGACGAGGTCCGCGTCGTGCCGGCACGCTTCGGCAACGACGCCGGCGTCGTCGGGGCCGCGGCGCTCGCTCTGACAGAGCTCTTCTGAGGTCGATCCCGCGACGTCCGCGGCGGTCGTCCCTTGGCCATCCGGTCGAGCCACCGTTCCGCGGGCGTCCCGGACGGCGTCTTGACTTCGCTCCACCGCTGTTGGTAAATGTCGGGGAAGCCCCGCGCGGCCTGCTCGGCACCGCGCCAACGGTACGTCACAGGAGACCCACATGGCCCACAAGATCACCGAAGAGTGCCTCGCCTGCGGCGCGTGCGTGGACGAGTGCCCGAACGATGCCATCACCGAGGGTGACGACATCTACGTCATCGACCCCGACCTGTGCGACGACTGCGCGACCTGCGTCGAGTCGTGCCCGAACGACGCCATCGTCCCGGCCGACTGACCGCCGTCACAGGCTCGTAGACGCAGCGAGGCCGGCCCTCCGGGCCGGCCTCGCTGCGTCTAGGGCGCCGAGGCGCCCTCCTCCACGAACCCCGGCCCGTCGCCGCCGACCAGCTCGGGTGCGTCCCAGGCGAGGCGCTGCGCCATGACGCGGAACGCTTCGGGGCTGCTGTCGACGAGCAGGTACCGGCGGCCGAGACGCGCGGCCGCCTCGCCTGTCGTCCCGCTGCCGGCGAAGAAGTCGACCACCAGGTCGCCGGGCTCGGAGTGCACGCGCACGATACGTTCGACGACGCGCAGCGGCTTCTGTGTCGGATAGCCGGTCTTCTCCTTGCCCGTCGGGCTGACGATGGTGTTCCACCACACGTCGGTCGGGGTCTTGCCGCGCGCCGCCTTGCGTGGCCCGACGAGGTCCGGCGCCATGTACGGGACGCGGTCGATCTCGTCGTAACGGAAGACGTACCGCTTGGGGTCGCGCGCGTACCAGAAGATGGTGTCGTGCTTCGCCGGCCAGCGGGTCTTCGAGCGCCCGCCGTAGTCGTAGGCCCAGACGATCTCGTTCACGAACGAGGCGCGCCCGAAGAGCTGGTCGAGCAGCACCTTGCAGTAGTGCGCCTCGCGCGGGTCGATATGGAAGAACAAGGAGCCGTCGGTGGTGAGGACGCGCCGCGCCTCGGCGAGGCGCGGCGCGAGAAAGCCGAGGTAGTCGTCGTAAGCATCCCGCCAGGCGCTGCTCCCGAGGACCTCGGTCCGGTACCTCTCGCCCTTGAAGCCGGTCCGGTCGCCGGCGTCGTCGCGCACCGTGCGCAGGCGATGACGGCGCTGCTCGCCGCCGGTGTTGAAGGGCGGGTCCACGTACATGAGGCGCGCGAGGCCGTCGGGCAACGCGCGCAGCACGTCGAGGTTGTCGCCGAGGACGATGCGTCCGCCGGCATGCGCCGCGGCCTCCATGGCCGCTAGTGTACCGCCCGGCGTCTCAGGCGGCGTTCTGTTCTGGACGCCGTCCCCGCGTGTGCCGCTCCGCCGGCATCGTCGGGGCCGGGTCGTGAGAGAATGGCCCTGGCCGGATGCCGAGCCGTGCGTCGCGGCGACGACTGGGAGACCGCGTGAGCGAGAACGTGTGGCAGCAGTTCTTCGACGGCTGCGCGACGCACTACGAGGACGAGGTGTTCACCAAGGGCACCGAGGCTGAGGTGGCGTTCCTCGTGGATGTGCTGGGGCTGACGGCCGGAGGAAAGGTCCTCGACATCGGTTGCGGCACCGGCCGCCACAGCGTCGCCCTGGCCGCCCGTGGCTACCGCATGACCGGGCTCGACCTTTCGGCCGGCATGCTCGAACAGGCGCGCGCCGCAGCCGGGGCCGCCAGCGTCGAGGTCGCGTTCGTGCAGGCCGACGCGACGGCCTTCAGTCTCCCGTTCGGCTTCGACGCCGCCGTCTGTCTCTGCGAGGGGGCGTTCACGCTCATCGGCGCCGACGACCCCGTCGAACACGACCTGGCGATCCTCGCCAACGTCCGCGCCGCGCTCGCCCCGGGGGCGCCCTTCGTGCTCACGGCGAGCAACGCCATGCGCCTGATCCGCGAGGCGACGCCCGAGCAGGTCGCGGCGGGCGGCTTCGACCCGATGACGCTGTCGGAGACTCGCGACATGGAATGGGTCGGACCGGATGGACCTCACACTGTGAGGGCACGCCAGCGCGGCTATGTGCCCCCGGAGCTGGCCCTGTTGCTGCGCTTCGCGGGGTTCGCCGTCGAGCACGTCTGGGGTGGGACGGCGGGCGAGTGGGGCCGGCGCCCAGTCGACCTCGACGAGCACGAGATCATGGTCGTGGCGCGCCGGCCGGACGAGGAGGGGCGGTGAGCGCGCCGCCTGAGATCCGTCTCGGCACGCTCGACGACGCCCCCGGCGTCGCGCGGCTCCTCAACGCGGTCATCGCCGAGGGCGCGCCGGTCCTGCTCACGGGCCCGTTCTCGGACGAGGAGGAGCGCGCCTATCTGGCGGCGCTGCTGGCGCGGGGCGGGTTCCACGTCGCCGAAGCTCAGGGCGGCGAGCCGCCGGCCGCCGCCGCCACGCCGACGATCGTGGCGGTGCAAGGGTTCGTCCCCTACGCCGCCGGCATGCCCGCCCACGACCACGTCGCCGAGATGGGTACGTGGGTGGCGTCCGCTTGGCGTCGCCACGGTCTTGGCCGCGCCCTGAGCGAGCGCACCTTCGTCCTGGCGCGTGAGCGCGGCTTCACGAAGGTGCTGACCGACGTGCGCGCCGACAACGTCGACTCGCTCGCCTTCCATCTCGCCCTGGGCTTCAGCGTCGTCGGGACGGCGCGCGACCAGGCGGTCATGGGCGGCCGCGCCTACGACGTGGTCTTCATCGAGAGGGGGCTCTAGATGTTGTACGTGTGCGCCACGCCCATCGGCAACCTGGGCGACGTGACGCCGCGCGTCGTCGAGGCCCTCGGCAAGGTCGAGCTGGTCGCCGCCGAGGACACGCGGCGCAGCCGCAAGCTCCTGAGCCACCTGGGTATCCACGCCCCCCTGACGAGCCTGTTCAAGCACAACGAGGCGGAGAAGACGGGCGAGGTGCTCGCGCTACTCCGCGAGGGGCGCGACATCGCCCTCGTCACGGACGCCGGGATGCCCGGGGTCCAGGATCCCGGCATGAGGCTCGTGACGCGCGCCATAGCCGAGGGCCTCGCGGTGACCGTCCTGCCCGGCCCTTCCGCCGTGCTCACGGCGCTCGTCGCCGCCGGTCTCGAAGGCGACGGCTTCCGCTTCGTCGGCTACCTGCCGCGGCGCGCCAGAGAGCTGGAGGACGCACTCTCGGCGTGGCGTCGCTGCGGCGGGCTCGTGGTCGCGTTCGAGTCGGGTCAGCGTTTGCCGCAGAGTCTGGCCCTGCTCGCCGTGCAGGCGCCTGGACTGCGGGCCGCCGTCTGCCGCGAGCTGACGAAGTTGCACGAAGAGGTGGTGCGCGGCACGCTGCTTGAGCTCAGTGCGCGGTATCCGGTGAGCGGGCCGGACGCGACTCCGCTGGCCGCCGCCGTGCGCGGCGAGATCACCCTAGTGATCGACCTTGGAGCGGCGCAGGACGAGACGGCGCGAGGAGCCCTGCAGGCCCGAGCCGCGGCCGCGGCCTTGGAGGCACGCGGGTTCACGAAACGCGACACCGCCGCGGCCCTGCAGATCTGCCTCGGCGTGCCGCACCGCGAGGCCGAGCGCATGGCGCGCGAGGCCGCCGCCGGCTGAGTCCCCGAAGGCGATGACCCCACGCTGGTGCGTCGCCGGCCGTCTGCTACACTGCCGCCATGGACCTGCTCGCCGAAGTCAAGGAACGGACCCTGCTGCTGGACGGCGCCATGGGCACCGAGCTCATCAGCCGCGGGTTCAGGCCGGGAGGGCCTCCCGAGGAGTGGAACGCCACCCGCCCCGCCGACATCGCCGCGATCCACGCCGCCTACTACGCGGCGGGCTCGGACATCGTGCAGACGAACACGTTCGGCGGCTCGCGGTACAAGCTGGCCGCCCACGGCGCCGGCGGGCGCGTCGCGGAGCTGAACGAGGCGGCCGCGCGGCTCGCGGTCGCGGTCCGCGACCGCGACTACCACGGCCGCCTCGTCGCCGGCGACATCGGGCCGACAGGCACGTTCGTCGCGCCGATGGGCGACGCCGACCCCGACGAGTTGCGCGACGGGTTCGCCGAGCAGGCCGCGGCGCTCGTCGCCGGCGGCGTCGACCTCATCCACGTCGAGACGATGTTCGACCTCGTCGAGGCGCGGCTCGCCGTCGAGGGCGTGCGCCGCGCGGCGCCGGACCTGCCGCTGATGGTCTCCCTGGCCTACAAGCCCTCGCCGCGCGGCTACCGAACGATGATGGGGGTCGAGCCGCAGACCGCGGCCGACGCTCTGCTCACCGCGGGCGCCACCATGGTCGGCTGCAACTGCGAGGTCACGGCCGCCGATATGGGAGAGCTGGTCGAGGAGTTGCGCGAGGCGTCGGGCAGGCCGGTCGTGGCTCAGCCGAACGCCGGGGCGCCTCGGCTGGAGGACGGCGCGACCGTGTACGACGAGACTGCGGACCACTTCGCCGGCCTGGTGGCCGGGTTCCCCGAGCACGGCGCCGGTATCGTCGGCGGCTGCTGCGGCACGACGCCGGCGTTCATCGCCGCGCTCGCCGCGAAGCTCGCCCGCTGAAGGCCGGCGGAGCCGGCCCTCAGGGCCGCGAGCGCACACGTCCGGCGAACACCGCCCCGACCGTGTCGATGATCAGCCGCGCGGCGTGCAGCGCCGTCAGCTGCCCGGGCCCGTCGTAGGGCGGCGCCACCTCGACCATGTCCATGGCGATCACGTTCACGCGCGCGCAGACGGCGCGCAGGATCGCCTTGGCCTCGTAGTAGGTGAAGCCGCCCGGCTCGGGCGTGCCGGTCGCCGGCGCGATCGCCGGGTCGAGAGCGTCGATGTCGAAGGTCACGTAGGTGTCGGCCCCCGGCTCGAGGTGGGCGACGAGCTCCTCCGGCGACATCCGCTTGGCCTCCTCGCACCAGAAGAGGCGCGCGCCGCGGCTCGCCATGAGGTCGAAGTCCATGTCGGGGCCGTAGAGGCCGCGGAGGCCGTACTGGGTGATGCCGCTGAGCAGCCCCTGCTCGTCGGCGCGGATCATCGGGTTGCCGTGCGTGTACGGCTGGCCGCCCTCCTCGTTCCAGTAGTCGGTGTGGGTGTCGAAGTGGACCAGCTGGAAGGGCCGGCCGCCGCGCGCGGCGTGCACCGCCATCAGGCAGGGCAGGGTCACCGAGTGGTCGCCGCCGAGCACGACGGGGAAGAGATCGGCCTCGATGATAGGCCGCAGGCGCGCGACGACGGCGGCGTGACGGTCGTCGGGCGACTGCGTGGGGCCGAGGACCACGTCGCCGGCGTCGACGAGGCGCACGCCGCCGAGGATCTCGCGCGCCTTGCCCTCGCCGAGCTCGACGTCGAGGTAGGCGTTGGGGACCTCGCGATAGGCCCAGAAGGTCGAGATGTCGCGGATGCCGCGCGGCCCGAAGCGCGCGCCGCTGCGCGACGTCGTCGCCTCGTCGAACGGGATCCCGAGCACCGCGACCTCGCCGTCGGCGCGCGTCGGCTCCTCGATGTGCGGCGCCTTCAGGAACGTCGCGATGCCCGCGAACGGCATCTCGCCGTTGCCCATCTACTTCACCCCCTTGGCGAACTTCTGCGACACCTCGGCGATCGACTCTTCGACCAGGTCGCAGCCCAGGGCGAACAGCTCGGGCGGCATGTTGAGGGCCGGCGTCGGACGGAACCAGTTGAACGCCGGCTCGTAGATCGGGATCACCCCGCGGCGCTCCATCGCGTAGACGACCTCGCGCGTGATGTCGAGCGCCGGCGCCTTCGAGTCTTTGTCCTCGACGAACTCGACGCACTGGTAGCAGCCCTTCACGCGCACGTCGCCGACGACCTCGTACTTCTCCTTCATGGCGCCGAACTTCGCCTTGGCGACGCGCTCGATCTCCTTGACGTTGTCGAGGACCTTGTCGCGCTTGATCACCTCGATGAGCTTGATGCCCACGGCGCAGCCCACCGGTGAGCCGGCGAACGTACCGCCGGTGTAGAGGTTGCCCGCGGGCTCGCTCATGCGGTCCGAGCCCAGGGTGTAGCAGATCGGGATCAACCCGCCCGAGGTGCCCTTGCCCAGCGAGAGCAGCTCCGACTCGACTCCCGGGTAGGCGTCGATGAGGAACCACTCGCCGCAGCGTCCCATGCCCTCCTGGACCTCGTCGTTGTAGAGGATCCAGCCGTACTTCCGGCAGAGGTCGTAGAGGCGCTTCGGCCACTCCGGCGGCGGGATCTGGATGCCGTTCTCGCCCTGGATGAACTCGACGGCGACGCCGGCGATGCTGTCGGGCGTCGCCTTGTACTTGAGGATCATCTCCTCGATGTAGCCGAGGCACGCGATATCGCAGGCCGGGTAGTCGAGGTGGTACGGGCAGCGGTAGCAGGTGGGGAGGGGGACGTTGATCCAGCCGCTCATGAACGGCTCGATGGCGTGGTTGTAGTGGGCGTTGTGCGGACCCATGGCGCCGGTGCCGTAGTTGCCGCCGTGGAAGCTGCCCAGGAAGGTGATCACGAACGGGCGGCCCGGGCCGGCGGCCTCGCGCATGATGCGCACGGCGTTCTCGACGACCTCGCTGCCGGTGGTGTCGTAGACGATCCTGCTGAGCGGCTTCGGGGCGATCTCGACGAGCCTCTCGGCGAGCTCGTGCTGGTGCCACACGGTCAGCGACGAGAGGCACTCGGTGCCGTACTCCTTGAGCGCCGTGTGCGCGGCCGCGACGAGCTCGGGGTGGTTGCCGCCGAGCGGCGCCGACGCCCAGCCCGCGAGCCAGTCGATGTAGCGGTTGCCGTCGACGTCCTCGAGGAACCAGCCGTCGCGGTAGCGCGAGACGAAGTGGCTCGGCGGCCAGGCGCCGATGAGCGAGACGCCGAGCATGATGTTCTCGGCGCGCTTGAACAGACGGGCGCTCTCCGGGCCGGGGGGCGGGGTCGTCACGCGGGGGCCGTCGAACTGTGCCATGGTGTGCGCCTCCTGTTGTTGTCGTGCCGGCCGGCCTCAGTCCGCGTCGGAGACATCGGTGGCCGGCGACCACTGGTAGTTGTCCTTCAGGACCTTGAGCATGAGCAGCATCTCGGCCTCGAGGATACCGGGGATCGGGCGGATGCGGTCGACGAGAAGATCGAACAGCGCCTCGCGGTCGCGGCAGACGACCCCGACCGTGATGTCGAAGCGGCCCGCGCAGATGCCGACGAAGTCGACCTCGGGCAGCGCCGCGAGCTGCGCCGCCGCCTGCTGCAGCTTCTCGCCGGCGACGCGGACGCCGATCTGCGCCGAGAGCAGGCCGAGGTCGAGCGGGCTCGAGGCGGCGACGATCTGGATGACCTTGCGCTTGATGAGGCGAGACACGCGCTGGCGGACGCTCGCCTCCGAGATGCCGAGGTCCCTGGCGATCGTCGTGTAGGGGCGCCGGCCGTCCTCCTGCAGGTGCGTGATGATCCGGGCGTCGATGCTGTCAAGGCCGAAGCCGCGCATTCTGCTCCCTTCCGCGGCTCAGTCTACGAATCAGCGCAACAGAAGACCAGTGTTCGTGCGATTCCTGTAGCCTGTGTGCGGGGAGGCAAGCACCGGCGGCGGTGGCGAGGTCGGCGTCGTGACGTCCTCCCCGGTTTGAGCCGGCCGCGCGGCGGTAAGATGCGGAGCGTCCCCCGGTCAGGGGGGCGCGGCCGGCGCGACGGCGCCGGTCGCCGACGACGCGCAGGGAGGACGAGCATGAAAATCGAACGCAGGCCGTCGACGGCGTTGCTGCCGAACCCGGTGGTGTTGGTGAGCGCGTCCGCTGGCGCGGGGGCCGGCAACTTCCTCACCATCGCCTGGGTCGGCACGGTGTGCTCGTCGCCGCCGATGCTGAGCGTCGCGATCCGCCCCTCACGCTACTCCCACGACCTCGTCAGCCGGGAGCGCGAGTTCGTCGTCAACATCCCCAGCGTCGACCAGCTCGAAGGGGTCGACATCGCCGGCGTCTGGTCGGGTCGCGAGCACGACAAGTTCGCCGAGCTGGGCTTCACCCCGCTGCCGGCGAGCAAAGTCGGCGCCTCACTGATCGCCGAGTGCCCGATCAACCTCGAGTGCGTCGTGCGCCACCAGCTGGGGCTCGGGGTGCACGACCTGTTCATCGCCGAGATCGTCGCCGCGCACTACGACGAGGAGCTTCTCGACACGCGCGGGCGGTTGAAGCCGAAGGACGTGCATCCGATCACGCTCGTCAACAACGAGTACTGGTCGCTGGGCGAGCGCATCGGCCTCTACGGCGGGCTCGCCAAGGCGCGCGGCGAGAAGTAGCGGAGCCGCGCGCTCGCACCTGTCTGACGACGGGTCCGTCGGCCCTGAGCTGGAGCCACACGCGGCTGACGGTCGGGCGAAGTAGAATAGCCGTTCGATGCGCTTCTACGTCACCACACCGATCTACTACGTGAACGGCGAGCCTCACCACGGGCACGCCTACACGACGATCGCCGCCGACGTGCTGGCGCGCTACCACCGTCAGAAGGGGGACGACGTCTTCTTCCTCACCGGGACCGACGAGCACGGCACCAAGATCGCCCAGGCGGCCGAGGAGCGCGGGCTCACGCCGCAGCAGCACGTCGACGAGATGGCGCCGCGTTACCGCGAGCTGGCCGCGGCGCTCGGCGCGAGCAACGACTTCTTCATCCGCACCACCGACTCCGAGCACGAGGCCTTCGTGCAGGCCTTCGTCGAGAAGCTCAAGGCCGCGGGGGACATCGAGAAGCGCACCTACGGCGGCCTCTACTGCACCGCCTGCGAGGGGTTCTGGTACGAACGCGACCTGGCGCCGGACGGCACCTGCCCCGACCACGGGATCAAGCCGGTCTGGCTTGAGGAGGAGAACTACTACTTCCTCCTCTCGAAGTACCAGGACCGGCTGGCCGCGTTCTTTCGCGCGAACCCCGGCTGGGTGAAGCCGAAGTCGCGCTACAACGAGGCGCTCTCGTTCATCGAGCAGGGGCTGGACGACATCAGCATCAGCCGCTCGAGCATCACCTGGGGCGTCCCGGTGCCGTGGGACGAGGGGCAGGTCATCTACGTCTGGGTCGACGCCCTCATCAACTACCTGTCGGCGCTCACGTACGCGCGCCCCGGGGAGGACCTGACGGCGCGCTACTGGCCGGCCTTCCACTTTCTCGCCAAGGACATCCTCAAGTTCCACGCCGTCATCTGGCCGGCCCTGCTCATGAGCGCCGGGTACGAACTGCCCGACGGCGAGCTCATCCACGGCTACCTGCTGGTGGGCGGCGAGAAGATGAGCAAGACGCGCGGCAACGTGCTCGACCCGTTCGCCGTCATCGCCGAGGTCGGCGCCGAGCCCTTGCGCTACTACCTCATGCGCGAGGTCACGCTGGGGCAGGACGGCGACGTCAGCGTCGAGGGCCTGTACGCGCGCTACAACAACGAGCTGGCGAACGAGCTCGGCAATCTGGTCAGCCGCACGGCGAGCATGATCGGCAAGTACCGTGAGGGGGGAATCCCTCAGGCTGGACCTGAGGATGAGGCTTTGTCGGAAGTGGCGGCCGCGGGTGCGGCGATGACGCGCGCCGCCGGCGCGCGCTATGACGCCGCCGAGGTGACGGCCGCCCTCGAGACCATCTGGGAGTTCGTCCGCCGCCTGAACCGCCTGGTCGAGGAAGAGGCCCCGTGGAAGCTGGCCAAGGACCAGGCGCAGGCCGGCCGGCTCGACGCCGTCCTGCGTGCCCTCGCGGCCGGCCTGCGCCTGACGTCACTGAGCCTCTACCCGGTGATCCCGAGCGCGGCGGTCGAGGTCCTTCGCCGTCTCGGCCAGGCACACGCCGACACCGACCTGCGGCTCGAAGGAGCCGTTTGGGACGGTCTCGAGGCGGCGGCGGTCGCCATCGGTCCGCCACTCTTCCCGCGCCTCGAGCGCGGCGCCTGAGCGGGCGCCGGTCGCGCGACTCATGGCCGGGTCCGAGGCGCCGATCGCGCTCATCGACTCCCACTGTCACGTCGAGATGCTCGACGGCGTCGACGGAGCGCTCGCCGCGGCGGCGACCGCCGGAGTCGACGTGGTCGTCTCGGTCGGTATCGACCTCGACACGTCGCGACAGGCTGTCGCGCTCGCGGGACGCCACCGCCCGGCGTCGCCTGCCGGCGCCGATCACGTCGCGGACGTCGCCCTTGCGTCGCGCGACCGGTCGCGGGCTCCGGGCGCCGGCCGCCGCGCGCCGGTCGTCCACGCCACCGTCGGCCTTCACCCGCACGACGCGGCCGTGCTCGACGAGCAGTATCTGGCCGAGCTCGAGGCGCTCGCTCGCCGGCCCGGCGTGGTCGCGGTCGGCGAGTGCGGTCTGGACTTCTACCGCGACCGATCGCCGCGCGACGCCCAGCGGCGCGCCTTCCTCGCGCAGATAGAGCTTGCGCATCATGTGGGGCTCCCGCTCGTCGTGCACACGCGCGAAGCCGGGGGTGAGACCATGGAGCTTCTGTCCCGCCGCGCCGCCGGGCTCACCGTGATAATGCATTGCTTCTCGCTGCCCGAGGATGTCGACGAGTGCAACGCACGCGGCTACTTCGCGTCGTTCGCCGGCAACCTCACGTACAGGAACGCCGGCGATCTGCGCGCGGCGGCCGCGCGTGTCCGCGAGGATCTGCTCATGGTCGAGACCGACGCGCCGTTCCTGAGCCCCGAGCCGCACCGGGGCCAGCCGAACAGCCCTGCCCGCGTGGCGCTCACCGCCGCGACGCTGGCCGCGGTCAGAGCGTCGTCGCTGGCCCATGTCGCGGCGGTGACGACGGCCAACGCACGGCGGGCCTTCGGCCTGTCGGTGGCGGGGCCCTGAGGGGGCGATCGTGGCCGACGGCCACCAGACGCATGGATCGCGACCGCATGGCAGTCGATCGGGGCCGCGGCCGGGCCGGGACCGGCCCCAGAAGCCGCCGCCGCTGCGCCGCTACGGCCAGAACCATCTCGTCGACGCCAACGTCCTGGCGGCGATCGTGCGCCAGGCCGACGTGCGTCCCGACGACGTCGTTCTCGAGGTCGGCGCCGCCGACGGCCTGCTCACGCGGCCGCTGCTCGAACGGTCGCGACTCGTGCACGCGTTCGAGGTCGACCGCCGCTTCGCGGGGCGCCTCGAGCGGCTGGCGTCCGGCGCGCCTGGCCTGCGACTGCACCTCGGCGACGCGCTCAAGACGCGACTCGACGAACTCGAGCCGGCGCCGACCGCGCTGGTCGCCAATCTCGCCTACAACATCGCCATCCCGCTCGTGATGACGACCGTCGCGACGCTTCCCTCGGTCCGGCGCTGGGCGGTGATGGTACAGAGGGAACTCGGCGAGCGCCTCTTCGCGACCCCGTGCACGAAGGCGTACGCCGCCGTCTCGGTGCTCACCCAGCTCGCCTGCGAGCTCGAGCACGCGCGGCCGGTCGCGCGCAGCGCCTTCCGGCCGCGTCCGCGCGTCGACTCGGTCTTCGTCTCGTTCGTGCGTCGCGAGGTCGTCGCCGACGGGTCGTGGCGCGTCGGGGCCCAGCGTCTGGACCCGGACGGCTACGGCGCCATGGATAGGCTCGTACGCCTCGCCTTCTCCCAGCGGCGCAAGCAGCTCGGGACCTCGCTCTCGGGCGCGGCTGCCGGGGCGGGGCGCATCCTCGCGCGCGCCGACGTCGCCCGCGGCCTCGAGGCGGTCGGTGCGAGCCCGACGGCGCGCCCTGAAGAGCTCGATCCCGAGCGATGGCTCGCCTTCGCTCGGGCGCTGGGCTGGCTCGAGGCCCCGTGAGAGACTGGGAGACGAGATGACGGTGGACCAGGACGGCACTTCGGACGCGATCGAGATCGCGGCGCCCGCCAAGGTGAACCTGGCGCTGCTCGTCGGGCCGACTCGGCCCGACGGCTTCCACGAGCTCGCTTCGCTCATGGTCCCGGTGACCCTCGGTGACCTGGTGGTCGTGCGACGCACTCCCGGCGAGGATCTCGCCGTCGACTGCGCGGTCTGCCCCGGCGAGCAGAACCTCGCGGCGCGCATGGTGCGCGAGCTCGAGACGCGCCTCGGGCGGGGCTTCGAGGTCGCCGTCGAGGTGCACAAGCAGATCCCCGTCGGCGCGGGTCTCGCCGGCGGCAGCTCGGACGCGGCGGCGACGCTCGTCGCGCTCGAGCGCCTCTTCGATCTCGACCTCCCGGCGCGCCTGCGCTACGAGGTCGCCGCCGCCGTCGGTTCGGACGTCCCCTTCTTCCTCTGGCCTGGGGCGCAGCTCGCGATGGGGCGCGGTCAGCTGCTCAAGGACCGCGCCCTGCCGGCCCCGCTGCATCTGGTCATCGCCGTGCCCTCAGCCGAGCTGTCGACGCGCACGGTGTACGGCTGGCGCGACGAGGACGTCGAGATGGCGCTCGCCGACTTCGCCCCGCGGGCGCGCATGCTGTCGAGCCGCGCCGCCGCCGCGCACACCCTGCACGACCTAGCGGCGCTGGTCGAGAACGACCTCGAGGCGAGCGTCGTGGCGCGGCGGCCGGAGGTCGGCGCCCTGCGCGACAGGCTGCTCGCCGAGGGCGCGCTGACTGCGGCCATGACCGGCAGCGGAGCCGCCGTCTTCGGCCTCTTCGCCGACGTCGAGGCCGCGAGCCGCGCGCGAGCGCGGCTGCTCGCGGCCTCCCACGACGACGCGCCCGACGGCAGCGCCGCCGCTCCCTCCGGCGGTCTGCCAGCTGGCCGCGTCTTCTGCGTGACCGACCTGCAGGCCGCGCCGGGGTCAGGCCGCCGGGGCGACGCGGCCGGCGGCTCTCACTCCGGCAGTCGCTCGGGGCCGCGACCGTCCGCCGGCCCGCGCAGGTCCGGAGGCCCTCATCCGCCGGCCCCATCCGGCGCTCCGCGTCGCCGGGCGCGGACTGCCCGCCGGAGACCGTCCGGGCGCCCTCCCGCCTCGTCTTGACCCGCCTGCGGAGCAGCTGGTATACAGGGGCCGACGGTGACCGGCGAACCGCTCCCGGCGGGGGCGGTGTCTCTTCGAGGGGGTGTGATAGCTGACCACAGGGCAGTCGGTCCGCTGTCACGTGCCCAGCAGAATCGCCGCGCCGCGTCCAGGCTGACCCCGAGCGACGGCGAGGTGCGCCGGGTCACGCCTACCTGAGGAGCTTCCCGTGAAGAAAGTGCTCGTTCTGGGCGCGGGTATGGTCGCGCGTCCGCTGGTGCGCTACCTGCTCGCACGCCCCGACCTCGAAGTGACCGTCGCCGACGCCGACGGCGGCCGTGCCGCGTCGCTGGTGGCGGGCTCGGCGAGGGGCAGGAGCCTGGCCCTCGACGCGCGCGACCTCGCCGCCGTCGGCGGCCAGGTCGACGCCTGCGACCTCGTGGTCAGCCTCCTGCCCCCGGCCCTCGAGCCCGCCGTGACGCGGCTCGCCGTCGAGCGGCGCAAGGACATGGTGAGCGCCTCGCAGCGCGACGAGGCCGGCATGGACGCGCTGGACAGGCCGGCCCGCGCCGCGGGGGTCACGCTGCTGCCCGAGGTCGGGCTCGACCCGGGTCTCGACCACATGGCGATCTCGCGCATGGTCGCTCGCGTGAGGGAACGCGGCGGCCGAGTGGTCGCCTGCCGCTCGTACTGCGGCGGCCTCCCGGCGCCCGACGCGAACACGAACTGCTGGGACTACAAGTTCTCGTGGAACCCGATGGGCGCCGTCGAGGCCTCTCTCTTCGACGCGCGCTACCTGCGCGACGGGCGCGAGGTCGTCGTGCCCAACACCGAGCTCTTCGCGAACCACTTCCTCGTCCCCATCCCCGGCTTCGATGAGCTCGAGGCGCACTTCAACGGCGACTCCCTGCCCTACGTCGGCATCTACGACCTCGACGGGGTCAAGGATCTGTTGCGCGCCACGTTGCGCTACCCGGGCTGGGCGTTCACGATGCGCCAGGTCCAGAAGCTCACCTACAACTCCATGACACCCGTGGACGAGACGCCGGCGACCTACGCCGCCCTCACGCGCCGGCTCGCCGGTCTCGCCGAGGGCGACGACCTCGTTGCCGGCCTGGCCCGCTTCCTCGACGTTGACGTCCAGTCGACAGTGATCGAACGCCTCGTCTGGCTCGGTCTGGCCGCCGACGAGCCCGTCGCCTGGCGCCCGGGCCAGGAGCACACGCCGATGAACGCGCTCGCCAACCTCATGCTCGACAAGATGATGTTCGCCGACGGCGAGCGCGACCTCTCGGTGCTCCACAACGCGATCGAGGCGGTCTACCCGTCCGGTGAACGCGAGCGCTCGACGGCGACCCTGATAGCCTACGGCGATCCCGGCGGCGACTCGTCCATGGCGCTCACGGTCGGCACGCCGGCGGCCATCGCCGCGACCCTGGTGCTCGACGGGCGCGTGCCCGAGAAGGGCCTCGTCCTGCCCGTGCTGCCGCACATCTACGACCCCATCCTCGACGAGCTCGCGACCCACGGCGTCGCGTTTCGCGAGAAGACGGAGGTGCTTCCCGCGACGGCATGAGCCGTTGCGTCTCACCGGGAGATCACGCCGTGAAGGAGGTCCTCGACCCCGGCGTCAGCTGGCCTCGGCCTCCATCGTGATCGCGCCCTTCGGACAGAAGTGCGCGCACAGCTCGCAGTGCTTGCAGAAGTCGAGGTCGATGACCGGGTGACCGCTGGCCTCGTCCAGGCTGATCGCCTGGTCCGGGCAGATGAGGACGCACATCTGGCATCCTCGGCACTCGTTGAGTGAGAGACAGCGCCGGGCCTCCGCTTGGGCTTCTTCGAGGGTGAGGCGCTCGATGCCCTCGTCCGTGCAGGCCGCCTCGGTCTGCTCGGGTAGCGGGCAAGGTGGCCGCCGGATCATCGCCCTTCTCCCTTGAGGATCGCCTTCGCGCAGGCGATGCCCGCGGCCAGGGCCTCGACCACCGTCGCGGGACCGGTCACGAGGTCGCCGGCCGCGTACACGTCCGGTGCGAGGCGACCGTCCTCGTCGGGGGCAAGCTCGTCGAGCCCGAAGGCCCGTGCCCAGCTCGCGTGCGCGGACTCCTGGCCGACGGCGAGGATGCAAGTCCTCGCCTCGGTCGTGT
>Ga0315281_10000984_pt1 | contig 41223 bp, 43 predicted proteins | sample YL17G07_0_MG_FD_204540 | JGI IMG/M metagenome (GOLD analysis project Ga0315281, IMG submission 204540) | Sediment microbial communities from Yellowstone Lake, YNP, Wyoming, USA - YL17G07_0 | ecosystem: Environmental > Aquatic > Freshwater > Lake > Sediment | place: USA: Wyoming | collected...
TCTCGGCTCGCTCATATCACCGGGCTCTCAAGGTGGCGCGTACGATCGCCGACCTATCAGGAAGTGAGCATATCGAAGTCGAGCATCTTGCGGAAGCGATCCAGTACCGGTGCCTGGAAAGATCTCCCTTTTCATAGGGGCCGATTGAGTTGGGACATTGTTTCCTCGAGGAGAAAGCGGAACTCGTCGCCCTGTGCTCTCTGCCGGGCATCACCCGCAGGCAGATAGGCGAACTCCTGACCCTGTTTGGTTCACCCGCGGGTGCGTGGGATGCCGTTCGCGGTGGATATTCATCCTGCGTATCGTCAGGGGACAGGTCCAGCGACTGGCAGGCCCGTTCGCTTGATTTAGACCCCGAGAGGCACATCAAGTTCCTGGAGGCTCGCGGCATCCCGACGGTGGTTAGAGGAGAACGCGGTTATCCCAGACTGCTTGAAGAGATAAACGACCCTCCCTTCTCGATCTTCTACCGCGGAAGACTGCCGGACCAGGGGATCAAATGTATCGCCGTCGTTGGTTCCCGGAAGGCCACGCAGTACGGTATCGAGGCGGCGGAGTGGATAGCCAGGGCGCTCGCACGGGCGGGACTGTGCGTCGTCAGCGGCGCGGCTTACGGCATAGACTCGGCCGCCCACAGGGGGGCGCTCATGGCAAGCGGCCTCACCGCTGCGGTGCTGGGATGCGGCCCGGACGTTGTTTATCCACGTTCGAACGGCGGCCTTTTGAGCGATATCGCTCTAAAAGGATGTATATTGAGCGAGTACCCACCCGGCATCAAGCCCCTCAAGTATCACTTCCCGGCGAGGAACAGGCTGATAGCGGGGATGTCACTGGGAGTAGTAGTCGTGGAGGCTTCGGCAACGAGCGGTGCCCTCCTGACCACTGATTTCGCGCTTTCCGAGGGGCGCGAAGTCTTCGCGGTGCCGGGCCAGGTGTTCTCGAAGAACAGTGAAGGGACAAACGCTCTGATAAGGAACGGGGCCGGGCTCGTGGGCTCTGTGGAGGACATCCTCGAGGAGCTTGATGTTGCCGGTGAAATAACGCTCCCGTTGGAAATCGCGCCCGAGCAATTAACGGCAGAGGAGCGGAAATCCCTGGATGCACTGGCGGCGGGCCCTCGCGACGCGATGGAGATCGCGGGGAAGGCGGGCCTGGCGGTCGGGGAAGCCCTGTCCCTGCTGTCGCGGATGGAGGTCGCGGGGCTGGTGCGCCGCGGTCCGGGGGGCAGGTATCACCTGACCTCTCAGTCCACCAGGAAATAGATAAGCTCCTGGCAGAGATGGACCATGTTCTTGACGGGAACACACTCGTCCGCCTGGTGGGCTCCCGTGTGCTCGAGGTCCATGACTCCCGTGCCGACGAACTGGTCGGTCTTGAGGATATCCTTGACAAAGCTCATGTCGGTAGCACCCGTTGTCCCGGGATATATGAAGTCGAGGTCAGCGGGCAGTCCGAGCGCGAGCCTCACCCCCTCGTTCCAGCGCTCGACGTGGGGGGAATGCGTATCTATGGAGTGGGGCAGGTAGATAGTGACGAACTCGGCGTCTAGGCGTTCCGCTTTGCTTATCCCTCGCGCCCTGTCGACCGCCGCCTCTATTTCCGCCTGTGCGTCTTCGACCTTCTCCTCCGGGAGAAAGCGCCTGTCGATCTGCAGCTCCGCTTCCCCCGGGACGATGTTTAGTTTTTCTCCGGCCGTCATTATGTTCAGGTTGAAAGTAGGTGTGAGTTTGTCCGAGGGCACGCCGGGGAAGGGGAAGGAGGAGAAGCTTGATTCCCTTAACTCGACCATGCGTTTCAGTTCCATCAACTCCTGGACGACCGGGAGCATCTCCTCGAGCGCATTGATCCCCATGAAGCTGAGACCCGAATGGACCTCGCGCCCAACGGCGGTTATCGTTGCTTTCAGGGACCCCGCGTTCGCGGCTATCATCGCGGGACCCTGACCGCCGCCCTCGAGGTGTATGACGGGCGGCTTGAAATAGCCTTCCCTCGCCAGGTACGCGGCGCCCGGGTCGATCCCGATCTCCTCGTCCGTGCAGAACAGAAGCCGTACGTCGAAGCGGGGCTCGAGGCCGAGCTCTCCTATGACCTCCATCGCCACCACGGCCGGCGGTATGGTTCCCTTCATGTCGACGGCGCCCCGCCCGTAGACCTCCCCGTCCTCGATCTTTCCCGCGAAAGGCTCGACCGTCCAGCCCACGCCGGCGGGGACGACGTCCATATGCGCGTATATCGACACGGGCGGCTTTCCCGAATCCATGGAAGCGACAAGGTTCACCCTCTCACCCTCGAGGGGCAGGGGGATCTTGCGCCACACTTCCTCAGGCACTATGACCCTTTCGTTACGAAGGCCTGCCCGCTCGAGAAGAGGTTCGATGAAACCCACCAGTTCGGGGTAGTTCCTGCCGGGAGGCACGGAAGTGTCTATCCTGATGATGTCGGAGAGCATTTTTGCCAGGAGGTCGGCCTTTTCCTCGACGGCTTTGAAAACCATTTCGACGTCCATGTCATCTCCCCCTTTTGGGCCCAGCAACCGGCCAAGACTATTCACATTAGTTGACAGAACTATAAATCATTATAATATACTATTACTATGCAACAGGATGACAAGGCCGTTTCAGGGCGTTCCGCTTCAGAGCCATCCCGCCATTCGCCCCCGGGTATCCCGCAGATCAACGAGAGAATCGAAGCATTCATCGCATACTTGAGGAACGTCCGCAACCTCTCCCCGAACACGATAAGGGCATACAGGCAAGACCTCGGGCATTTTGCGGAGTTCTGTTCGCGCGCGGGGATTGACGACTTTTCCGAGCTGGACCACAAGACGCTCAGGAGCTTTCTCGCGAACCGGCGGACAAGGGGCTATTCGCGCGCCACGGTCGCACGAAGTTGCGCCTGCCTCCGCTCTTTTTTTCACTTCCTGGCCGAGTCCGGCGTTTTGACCCGGGACCCGGCGCGCGTTCTGAGCTTCTCCGTGAAGGGGAGCAACCCGCCGCGTTTTCTCACCGAGGCCGAAGCAAAAGCTTTGGCCGAGGGTTCCGGGAAAAGCACTGATGTGGGCCCACGCGACCGGGCTATAATAGAGGTGCTGTACGCTACCGGGATCAGGGTGAGCGAGTTGTGCAGCATGCGCCTGGGGGATATCGACCAGGAAGCCGGCGCGATAAGAGTGGTCGGCAAGGGGAGAAGAGAGAGGGTGGTTCTGGCGGGAAAATACGCCATCGACTCCCTGGCGCTCTATTTGGAGGAGACGAGGCCCGCGCTCTTAAGGCCCGGTGGATACAGCGGTGATATAGTTTTCCTCGGCAAGAGAGGCTCGCCCCTGGACCCCCGTCAGGCGAGGCGTATCGTGGACAGGGAGTGCAGGGCGGTTCTCGGGGGAGAAGGGTTGAGCCCGCATGCGCTCAGGCACACGTTTGCGACGCACCTTCTGTCACGGGGGGCCGACCTCAGGTCGGTGCAGGAGCTTCTGGGGCACAAGAATGTCGCCACCACACAGATCTACACGCACCTTACCCGGGGCGAGATAAGAAAGGCTTACGATAAAAGTCACCCTAGGGCCTAAGGATATTCGATGAAACGGGCAACATCCGCTGAAAAAACGGGGCCCTCCAAGGACGCGGTAAGACAGAAGGCCGTTACCGAGCGAAAGCCCGACATCGAGGCGGATGCCCTGTGGAGTGAATACAAGCAGAGCCACTCGAGCGAATCACGCGAGAAGTTGATCCTTTATTACGCTGCGCTTGTGAGATACGTAGCCGGCCGCGTATCCTCGGGGCTCCCGCCTTCGGTGGAGTTCGCCGAGCTGGTGAGCTACGGCGTTTTCGGTCTTATCGATGCCATCGATAAGTACGACCATAAAAGGGGCGTAAAGTTCGAGACGTACGCGATAGCGCGTATAAAGGGAGCGATGATTGACGAGCTCCGTGCGGACGACTGGGTGCCGCGCTCGATACGCTCCAAGGCCCGCGAGATAGAGCAGGCCTACCTGTCCCTTGAGAGCGAGCTCCTGCGGGTTCCCACCGATGAAGAGGTGGCCGAGAAACTACAGCTGACGACCGAGGAGTACGCGAACGTGTTGAGCAAGATGTCCTTTATGTCTCTGGTGGCGCTCGATGAGCTATGGACGGTCAGCGGTGACAAGCCGGACAGGATTAGCCTTGCCGACACGGTCGAGGACGTGAAGGTGAAGGACCCTTCTCAGACATTCGAGCTCGAAGAGATGAAGGACATGATGGCCAGCTCCATAAACCGTCTCCCCGAGAGGGAGAGGATAGTTGTCACGCTCTACTACTATGAAGGTCTTACCATGAAAGAGATCGGCGAGGTACTGAGCGTTACGGAGTCACGCGTCTGCCAGATGCATACCAAGGCGATACTGCGCCTCAAGGCCCGCCTGGGGGCCAGCTACGGACTTCAGGCCCCGTGATTGGGGTCAGACCACTTTTGTTGCATTGTATCGCATCAGCCTGCCTCTTAAACCGTGATGCAACAAAAGTGGTCTGACCCCCATTGTTGCGGATTGAACTGCACTATATTACACTTGTGAAAATTTGCTTGCCCCGATGGGGCAAAATACGCACTCCGGCAGACTCAACGGCCGGTGCCTTAAAAGGTGGCCGCTGGGGTTGAAGCCGGTGGAGGCTAACCAATTGGGAGGTTTTGATGGCAGTAGTCACCATAAAGGAACTCCTGGAGTCGGGAGTTCATTTCGGTCACCAAACCCGCCGGTGGAACCCCAAGATGAAGCCCTATATCTTCACCGAGCGGAACGACATCTACATAATCGACCTGCAGAAGACGCTGGTCATGATCGGTATCGCATACAACGCGATCCGCAACTCGGTGGCCGGCGGGGGCAGCGTCCTGTTCGTCGGCACCAAGAAGCAGACACAGGAGGCGGTGCTCGAGCATGCCGAGAGGTGCGGCATGCCGTTCGTCAACCAGAGATGGCTAGGCGGGACGCTGACCAACTTCACAACCATCCACAAGAGGGTCATGTACCTCGACGAACTGGAGCGGCGCGACAGGGAGGGAGAGCTTGACCTGCTTACCAAGAAGGAAGGGCTGCAGATCAGGCGCCAGATAGAGAAACTCGAGCGAAACCTCGAGGGTATCCGTACCCTGCACCGGTTGCCCGAGATGCTTTTCGTGATAGATACCCGAAAGGAAAGGATACCCGTGGCGGAGGCGCGCAAGCTCGGTATACCGATCGTGGGCCTGGTCGACACCAACTGCGACCCGGACGAGGTCGATTACATGATACCAGGAAACGACGACGCGATACGCGCGGCTGCGCTCATATGCAGGATAGTGGCGGATGGGGTGATCGAGGGCAAGGGGATGATGGAGGCAAGGCTGGTCGAGGACATGGCCAGGCAGGCCGAAGCCGCAGAGCAGGAAGCAGAAAAAGCATCTGCAAGGCTTTCGTCCGCTGTCCCGGCCTATAGCGCTTCCCCGGATGACATCGCCTCGCCGGAGATCCCTCCTTATCCGGATGAGCTTTCTGAAAAAACGCCCGAGGACAAAACAGAGGAAGTAACGGTTGAGCCGGCAGGAGCGGAGGATTCGCCCGAGGGGACTTGACTCCGCGTCAGCAAGCCTGGAGAGGATAGATGTCGGATAGAGAGAGAATAAGCGCGAAGCAGGTAAAGGAACTGAGGGAAAAGAGCGGCGCCGGCATGATGGACTGCAAGCGCGCGCTCGAGGACGCGGAAGGCGACACGGAAAAGGCCGTGCGCATGCTGCGGGAGAAGGGCCTTGCCCGCGTTAAACAGCGCGACGACAGAGAGGTCGAACAGGGCGTGATCGAGTCCTATCTTCACATCGGCAGACAGATCGGGGCGCTCGTGGAGCTGAACTGCGAGACCGATTTCGTCGCGCGAAACGAGGAGTTCCTCGAGCTGGCGCACCTTGTGGCGCTTCAGATCGCGGCGTGCAACCCCCTGTACCTGGACCGCGAATCCGTGCCCGGGGAGGTTACCGATTCCAAAAAGGATATATACAGGGAGCTTTGCGTCGCGGATGGCAGACCCGAGAAAGAGCACGACCGCGTCATCGATGGGATGCTCGATAAGTACTACCAGGAGGTATGCCTCCTGGAACAGCCGTTCGTAAAGGACCCGTCGGAGTCGGTGGGTGAGCTTCTGGCGCAGACGTCGGCCAAGGTCGGTGAGAAACTGGCGATCCGCAGGTTCAGCCGCTTCCAGGTGGGAGAGAAGCGGGAATAGAACCGGAGGGCAAGAGGGACTTTTCGCATGTCCGAGGAAGAGAGTGGCATGAATGAGCTTCGCGGAAGTGAAGGGAGACCCGTTTTCCGACGGGTCCTGATAAAGCTCTCCGGCGAGGCTTTCATGGACAGCTCCGTTGGATACGGCATCGATGCCGATGTCGTATCTTCCATTGCCGAGAGGCTTTCCGAGGTGCAGGGGATGGGCGTCCAAGTCGCGTTGGTTGTGGGCGGAGGGAACATTTTCCGGGGGGACGCGGCCAGTGCAAAAGGGATGGACAGGGCCACCGCCGACTACATGGGGATGATGGCGACGGTCATGAACGCGCTTGCACTGCAGGACGCGCTCGAGAAAAAGGGAGTGCACACCCGGGTGCAGACGGCGGTAACCATGCGCGAGATTGCGGAGCCGCACATAAGGCGCCGCGCGCTCCGGCACCTCGAGAAGGGAAGGGTCGTGGTTTTCGCGGCCGGGACGGGGAACCCTTACTTCACCACGGACACGGCGGCGGCCCTCAGGGCTCTCGAGATCGGCGCGGACGCGATATTGAAGGCTACAAAGGTCGATGGGGTCTACGACCGCGACCCGGTAAAGGATCCGGACGCCACCATGTTCCGAAGGCTTACATACCTCGATGTCCTGAATATGGAGCTGGAGGTCATGGATGCCACTGCAGTCAGCCTATGCATGGACAACGGACTCCCGATCTTTGTCTTCAACATCTTCGAGGAGGGCAACCTAAAGAGGTTGTGCTGCGGCGATGAGGTCGGGACTGTCGTCAGAAGCGGTAGGTAACGGATTCATGCGGCCGCGCGGACCGGCTGCCGGCAGAGTTGACGCATAAGGGGTTTGATATGGCTGATACAATGGAGGAGGCCGAGCGCAAGATCAAAAAGGCGCTCGAGATCACCGCGCAGGAGTTCGGGTCGGTCCGGACCGGGCGGGCTTCCCCTTCGCTGGTTGAGAGGCTGCAGGTCGATTATTACGGCACGATGACCCCTCTATACCAGATCGCTACCATATCCGCTCCCGAGGCCAGGCTTCTCGTGATCCAGCCGTATGATCGAAACAGTATAGCGGAAATCAGCAAGGCCATCACTCAATCGGACCTCGGGTTCGTTCCCACAGACGATGGTGAGGTGATCCGGCTGCCGGTACCCCAGCTGACGGAGGAGCGCAGGCACGAGCTTGCAAAGCTGGTCAAGGTTCGTGCAGAGGAGGGAAGAGTAGCCGTCAGAAACGTGAGGCGGGATGCGGTCGAGGCCCTGCGCCACGAGGAGAAGCGGGGCGAGATGACCAAGGACGATCTTCACCGGGGCATGGAGGACATACAGAAGATCACGGATAAATACATCAAAGAAATCGACGAGCTGATGGAAAAGAAGATAAAGGAATTAATGGAGATATAGGGGGCCCCTTTTGGCGGAGCGGCGGGCCAGGCGAGGGTCCAGGGAGGATTCCTCCGTAGCTGAACGTGTCATCGGAGCGGTTCTATTCGCGGTAGTATTTCTCGGCACTCTCGTATGGGGCAGACTACCTTTTACCGTTGCTATAGCGTTAGCTGCCGCCCTGGGGTCGGTCGGGCTCTTCGGCCTTTTCGAGAGGAAGGGAGAAGCCGTACCTACCGCTGCCGTCCTCGGCATCCTCGGGTCAGCCGCCTATGTGTTCATGGCCCACTATAGAGGGTTCGCGAGCTTTGGCTATGTGACCATCGCGATAGTCTTTTTCTCCTTTCTCTGGTACATGGTTGTCTTGAGGCACGTCAAGCCGACGAAGGCTGTCGCGCTCACGGTCCTGGCGCCGATTCTCTCCGGGCTTTGCCTGAGCCACCTGGTGCTTCTCCGGGAACTGCCTGTAAGGAGAAGCTGGCTCATAGTAATCTTTTTCATCGCTCTTATCTGGGTATATGACGTCCTGGCATGGGCAATAGGCAGAAAGCTGGGAAGGCACAAGATAGCCCCGAGTGTTAGCCCCAATAAAAGCCTGGAGGGGGCGCTTGCCGGGACGGTAGGTGTGATCGGCGCGTCTTTCCTCTTCCGGCTCATCGTGGTAAGCATCGAAGATTACAAATGGTTCTCAATAGGCGTCGCGCTCGTCATCGCCGCGCTAGTGGTCGTGCTCGGTCCGCTCGGGGACCTTTCAGAGTCGTTGATCAAGAGGGACTACGGGGTCAAGGACATGGGGGCCTTGATACCCGGGCATGGTGGGATAATGGACAGGTTCGACTCAACCTTGTTCACCGCGCCCGCGGTCTTCTACTACCTCTTTTATTTCGTCATCAAGTAAAAGCAAAGTCCCATGTTCCTTTCTGTGGCCACAAGCTAGAGGAGAAGCCCTGAAAAGCGTTGCCATACTGGGTTCGACAGGCTCCATAGGTGCGCAGGCGGTCGAGGTCGCGGTGCTGCTTGCGGATTCCATCAGTGTTGAAGCTCTCACGGCAAACCGTAACGGGCGGCTGCTGGTCGAGCAGGCTGAGCTCCTCAAGCCGAAGCGCGTAGCACTGAGCGACCCTGAAGCGGCAAGGGAATTTGAAGGCGCATTCAGGGGGATGGGCATCGATTTCTACGGCGGACCCGATGGTATCGAGAAGCTGCTGCAGGACAGTGCCTGTGACCTGGTGCTCAATTCGATCGTTGGCTTCGCAGGACTCGTGCCGACCCTGAGAGTACTGGAACTGGGGATACCGCTAGCCCTCGCCAACAAGGAGAGCCTTGTCGCGGGTGGCCGGCTCGTGATGGAAGCTTCGCGGACGAACGAGGCTCCGGTAATCCCCGTTGACAGCGAACACTCGGCAATATTCCAATGTCTGAAGGGGGAGGACCTTTCGAAGCTTCACCGGATAATACTGACCGCTTCCGGCGGACCTTTCAGGGACACTCCTCAGGATGAGCTGGTAAAGGTGACGGTGAAGGCCGCGCTGGCCCACCCGACCTGGTCGATGGGACCCAAGGTGACGGTCGATTCGGCTACGTTGATGAACAAGGGGCTCGAGGTGCTCGAGGCGCACCACCTTTTTGGTATCGGGCTCGACGACGTGGAGGTCATCTTGCACCCCGAAAGCGTCATACATTCCATGGTCGAGATGGTCGATGGGTCCGTTCTCGCCCACCTCGGGGTCCCCGACATGCGGATACCGGTACAGTACGCCTTTACCCATCCCGACAGGGCCCCCAACCCGGCGCGCTTCCTTTCGCTTTCTGAGTATGGGAACCTGTCTTTTGAGGAAGTCGATGACGAGAGGTTCCCGTGTATAGCAATCGCATACCAGGCCGGGCGCCTGGGCGGGACCTATGCGGCGGCACTCAACGCCGCGAACGAAGAAGCCGTTGGGGCTTTTCTGTCCGGGAAGATAGGCTTTATGGACATCCCGAAAGTGGTGGAGCGAGTCATTGAAGGGCACGCCGTGCTTGATGGAGATACTTTGGATGAGGTAGTGGAAGCCGACGGTGAGGCCCGAGGCCTGGCGTTGAAATTCATAAGAGATATCGAGGGATACCGATGAAATGGTTACCCTGGATACCCGTCTTCATTCTTGGAATCATCTTTATCGTAATTACCCACGAGCTTGGGCATTTCTTCGCCGCTAAAGCGGTTGGTGTCAAGGTGGAACAGTTTTCAATCGGGTTCGGGCCGGAGATAGTCGGCTGGGACAAGGGGGAGACCCGCTACTCGATAAAATGGTTCCTCGCGGGTGGCTCAGTGAAAATACTAGGCATGAACCCGGAGGAGGAGATTAAGGAAGAAGATCGGGGCCGCAGTTACTACGAAGTCGCTTATTGGAAGCGTGCAGTCGTGATTCTTGCCGGTTCCTTTGTTCACCTGGTACTCGCTTTAATCCTTCTATACCTCATATTTTGGCCTATTGGTTACAGGGTGCCGACTGGAAGGATTGATAAAGTCCCGAAAACGATTGAAGTGTCAAAAGGCAAAAATGTGCCGAGCCCCGCGTATGGGGCAGGTCTTCAAAAGGGAGACCTGATCTTAGAGGTCAACGGTAAACCGGTCCACCAGTGGGCCGACCTTCAGAAGCAGTTGTCAAAGCGACCCGGAAAAGACGTCTATCTCAAAGTCAAGCGCGATGGGACGGTTTTCTATGTAGGGGCTAGACTGATTGACGTTAACAATAAGGGCATCCTCGGCATTGAAGTAGATATCAACGATACCTTTATCGAAAGATCGAACCCGATTTCAGCTGTATGGCAGGCCCTGAAGTTGGCCGGCAGCACGACTGTGTTAACAGTGAAGGCTATGGGCTCCCTGTTCTCAATGAAGACCCTGAGAATGCTGACGGGCGCTGAACCTCGGATTAACGAAGGTCCCCTCGGACCTATCGGAGTAGTGCGGTACACGTATCATGCAGCCAGCCTGGGGGTCGATGTATTTCTGCAAGTAATGGCATATATTTTGTTGTTTCTTGCATTGTTCAACCTTGTCCCGCTGCCTCCTCTGGACGGCAGCTACCTGCTTATCATCGTCGTGGAAAAAATAACGGGTAAGAAGATCGATATGCGAAAGCTGTATCCCGTGGCTACATTCGTGGTCTTAATAATCGTGATCTTGTTCTTATGGCTATTTGTCCTTGATATCGTAAGCCCTTTCAAATTCGCACCTTGATGCTCATGAAGGAGAGAGTGACGACAAAGAGAATAATGCTCGGGAGCGTCCCGGTAGGCGGGGGAGCCCCGGTGACCGTGCAGTCGATGACGAACACCGACACGCGCGACCTTGAGGCGACACTCGACCAGGTACGGCATCTCGAGGCCGCAAGGTGCGATATTGTGAGGGTCGCGGTGCCGGACGCCGATGCAGTCGAAGCACTTCCCGGCATAATAGCCGGCACCTCCATGCCGGTCGTGGCAGACATACATTTCGATCACCGCCTGGCTTTGCTCGCGATGGATAAGGGCGTGGCGGGAATACGCATCAACCCCGGTACTATCGGGAAGGGCTCTGGGTTGGCCGAGGTTGCAGAGACGGCAGCCGAGAAAGGCGTGGTGGTGCGGGTCGGGGTCAACTCGGGCTCTCTCGAGAGGCGACTGCGTGACAGCTCCGGGCGCGCCGAGGCGTCGGCCCTCGCCAGGAGCGCGCTGGAGGGTGCGGCTCTCCTCGAGGGTATGGGCGTGAGTCAGATGAAGATATCCGTCAAGGCGAGCGATGTGCCTCGTACTATCGAAGCCTACCGCATAGTCTCGCGAGAATGCTCCTGGCCGCTCCACATCGGCATTACCGAGGCCGGGACCCTGTTCTCCGGAGCCGTCAAGAGCGCGGTCGGAATAGGCGCGCTGCTCGCTGAGGGCATCGGCGACACGATACGCGTCTCGCTCACCGCGAGTCCTGTTGAGGAGGTGCGGGTCGGCAGGAAGATACTCGCTTCTCTGGGTCTGCGCGACATCGGGCCTGAAGTGATATCGTGCCCCACGTGTGCAAGGACCGAGATCGATGTGATAGGTTTGGCTACCGAGCTGGAGAAGTCTCTCGAAGGGCACCGTACACCGATAACCGTCGCGGTGATGGGATGCGTGGTGAACGGGCCCGGCGAGGCCAGGGAGGCGGATATAGGGATAGCCGGTGAGCAAGGTGGCGGCGTGCTCTTCATCGAAGGGAAGAAGGTCAGACGGGTTCACGCTGACAAAATACTCGGGGAACTTCTTGGTGAGGTCGAAAAGATGATTGCTGAACGAGAGAAGGCTGGCGGGGGCAGTTGAGACTCTCACGGGTTACCGTACCAACGCTCAAGGAGAAACCCGCTGAGGCCGAGGTGCCGAGCCACGAACTGCTTTTGAGGGCAGGCATGATGCGGTCCGTCGCGGCGGGAATATACACGCTTTTGCCCCTCGGAACCCTCGCGCTCGAGAAGATAGAGGACATAGTGCGCGAGGAGATGAACGCAGCTGGCGCCCTGGAGGTTGTACTGCCGACCCTCCACCCTTCCGATCCCTGGGTGCAGAGCGGTAGGTGGCAGGCATACGGGCCAGAGATGATGAGGCTCGCCGACCGGCAGGGGAGGGATTTCTGCCTCGCTCCCACGGCCGAGGAGGTCATAACTCTTTTAGTATCGCGGGCCGCCCCCTCGTACAGGGACCTGCCGCTCAATCTATACCAGATACAGACGAAGTTCCGGGACGAGACGCGTCCAAGGTTCGGCCTGCTTCGCGGCCGGGAGTTCAGGATGAAGGATGCGTACAGCTTCCATACCTCGAGAGAGGACCTCGATTCTACCTACCAGAGGATGTACGGGGCATACTCGACCGTCGCAGAGAGGTGCTCGCTCGACGTGCGGGTCATCGACGCCGCGACCGGCCTTATCGGCGGGGACGTCTCGCAGGAGTTCGTGGTCATATCCGAGGTCGGCGAGGACGAGATCGTTTACTGCACCCGATGCGAGTACGGCGCGAGCGCCGAAATGGAGGTCCACAAGCCGGGCATTCGGTTCGGGAGCACAGAGTCCGGCAAGCTCGAGGAAGTTCACACGCCGGGCCTGGTCTCGGTCGATGATGTTGCGAACTACCTGGATACCGACGCGGAGCATGTGCTCAAGTGCGTGCTGTACGTAGTCGGGGGAGAGCCGCTTGCGGTGTTCGTGCCCGGTTACAGGGAGGTCTCAGAGGCGAAGCTCGAGCGCGCCGTTGGAACGTCGGACTTCCATCCCCTTCGCGAGGACGAGAGGGAGCTGTTCCCGGCTGTGACGGCCGGCTTCACCGGCCCTGTCGGCCTCGAGGGTGTCAGGGTGCTCTTCGACCTGGAGGTGAAGGGATCGCGCGGGCTCATTTGCGGCGCGAACAAAGTCGATCATCACCTCAAGGGGGTCGAGGCAGGGCGGGACTTCGAGGCGAGCCCTGAAGCTGACGTGGCAGCCGCGGTCGGGGGAGATCTCTGCACCAGGTGCAGTGGTGTGCTGAGAACGGCGCGCGGTATAGAGATAGGCCAGATATTCAAGCTCGGCCTCAAGTACTCCGAGCCGCTCGGCGCTTGTTTCACGGACCAGGACGGCAACAGCAAACCGATGGTGATGGGCACCTACGGAATCGGCACCTCCAGGATGCTCGCGACGGTCGTTGAACTGCATCACGACGAGGCAGGCATCAAGTGGCCAAAGGCCGTCGCACCTCTGCCCGTTGAATTGCTGGTCTTGAGCCCGGAGGACGCCGAGCAGGCAAAGGCCGCCGCCGATATCGAGCGGGGGCTTTTAGAATCAGGGATGGAAGCCCTGGTGGATGAACGGGACGTCAGCCCGGGGATTAAGTTCAACGACGCCGACCTGATAGGTCTGCCGGTCCAGGTGGTGATCGGAAACAAGTTGGCTGAGGGGAAGGTAGACCTGAAGCTTCGATACACTGGTGAGAGAAGGGATGCCGACATTAAAGGGGTGGTGGAGGCGATTGAAAGGGCTCTGGCGGAAGCGCCCTGAGGGGCCGGCGGTTCCCGAGGGCTGGGTGGAGGTCGCGGTTGCACCGAACCAGATGCTCGCGGGAATGCTCGAGGGTGCTTTGAAGGACAGGAGCATACCGGTGATAGTAAACAGGCCTGGCGCATCCTCGGTCACCGGAAGCGCAGGCGTGCACGGCATTCTCGTTCCTGCCGACAGGGAAGGAGAAGCGCGAAGCCTGCTCGCCGATATCTGGGATGTCGCGGAGGACGCCTGATGGTCGGAGAAGAGGGCGGCCCGGACCCAGAAGACAGTGTTCCCGATGCGCGGGACAGCGGGCACAGGATGGACGAGGGCCTCCGGTGGTTCGGCGACTTCGTCTTCCGCCCGTTCCTCTGGTTCTTCGGGAAGCTTCGCATCTCCCCTAACTTCATAACAATCCTGGCGACTGCGGTTGCCATACTCTCCGGCTACTGTCTGGCCGTAAAAAGGGTGCCTCTCGCTGCTGTTCTTTTCGCGCTGTCGGGCGTCCTCGACCTGGTGGACGGATACGTCGCGAAGAAGCTCGACAAGGTGACGGTCTTCGGCTCCTTCCTCGACTCCTTCTCGGACCGCATAGCGGAGGCTGGGATCTACGTGGGGTTGATGGTTTACTATCTGAAGCTTCAAGAGGGCATCTACGCAGGCCTTGCGATAGTCCTCCTTGTAGCCTCCTTCCTCATAAGTTACCTGAGGGCGCGCGCCGAAGCACTGGGCCTCGAGTGTAGGGCGGGGCTGATGGCCAGGGCTCCGAGGTTTCTCGCGGTCGGGTTCGGGCTGTTCTTCAACGGGTTGAGCCCCTGGATCCTGAAGATAGTCATGTGGGTCGTCGCCGCCCTACTGGTCGAGACACTCGTGGAGAGGTTCATCTTCGTCTGGAGGGAACTCGAGGCGTGAAAGTCGCATACTACCTGTTCGTGGCCGCCGACAGGCTCGTGAATATAATACCCGTCAGGGCTATCCGGGCTGTCGCCCGCGCGGGTGCGCTCTGTTACTACTATATCTTTCCCCGCAAACGAGACCTCGTTCGGCGCAACATGCGGCGCGCTCTCGGGGGAAGCGCGAGCGACAGGGAGGTAAAAAGGACCGCGCGTCGCGCATATCGTTACTACGCGGATTACTGGGTCGATATCCTTTGGCTTCCGACCTGCACACGGCAGTACGTGCTAGACCGCTTCGGAAAGATCGGGGATAAGGCCCTTAGGGATACGATCGCGGAGGGCAAAGGGGTCGTCGTGGTCCTCCCCCACTACGGCTCCTGGGAAGCCGGGGCCGTTTACCTCTCCAGCCTCTCGCCGTTCGCGGCGGTCGCCGAGGTCTTGAAGCCGCGGGAACTCTTCGACCTCTTCGTGAAGCTACGCGCCGGGGTAGGCATAAAGATCTTCCCCTACGACCACAGTCCTGAGACCAGGGACGAGATGGTCTCGGCTTTGAAAAAGGGCACCATGCTGGCCTTGCTCAGTGACCGCGACCTGAAGGGTTCGGGGGTGGAGGTCGAGTTCTTCGGCGAGAGGACCACACTGCCACCCGGACCCGCTTCGCTCGCACTGCGGAGCGGTTCTCCGATCATCTGCGTGAGCGTCAGGAACATGGATGACGGGAGCTGGGTCGGCCACGCGACGGAACCGATATACGTTCGCGATATAGGAGACAGGGACGAAGTGATTCAAAACGCGGTGCAGCAGATAGCGAGAAGGCTTGAGGGATTGATAAGGGAGGACCCGGCCCAGTGGCACATGTTCATGCCTGCCTGGCCGTCGGACCGACAGAACCCTTGAGCGCCCTGTCCACCTCTTCCAGCGCCGCGGCTTGAAAAGCCATCGACGTATGGTTTCCTTCCAGCGTCAGCGGTCCGTCCAGTCCCAGAAGTCTCAGGTATTCGTCCAAGTCCTCTGGCGCGTTGAACCAGGTGCTATCTGTGCCGAAGACCGTAACACGTACATCAGTGTGGGGCTGCGGCGGGGGCATGGACTCGAGCAGGCGCGCGAGACTCACCCTCTTTCCCGTCGCACTTCTTGCCAAGGGCTTGAGGAACCCCTTCGTAAGCTCCACGGGACCGAGCTCGCGTAAAGAGTTGACCACGGGGTAGCAGGTCGACTCGATCGCGGGAGGGTCTAACGCTATGGCCTGCTCGATCAGGGGGTCGCGACCGGCGAGTCCAATCGCGAGTGTACCCCCGAGCCCGACGCCCAGGGCCGAAACTGTGTCATGGCCGCTTTCCTGTTTGAGCGCTTTTACCGCCGCTTCGAGCAGGTCTTCCATAAGCGGGTCGTCGATACCTCTCGGGTTTTCGCCATGGCCATCGAGGTCAAAGGCCAGGACAGCGTGGCCCCGTGCGGACAGCAACCCCGCCAGGCCCGCGGCGCCCCGCATGTCACCGCCGTAGTCGTGAAGGATGAGGACCGACTTCCCTGCCGGCACATCCCCGGTCGCCGGCCAGAAGAAAGCGGGGATCTTTGAGTCATCGACGGTTATCGATAGTCGCGTCGGGTCGAGCGCTTGATTTGAATCGAAGTCGCCGTAAGACACGCGGCGCCAGAGATAGAGAGCGGAAGCGACCGCTTGAAGGATCAAAGCAGAGACGAGCCCGAGCACCATGAGTATGAGCGTCTCGATGCCTTCGACATCCGGGTACGCGAAGTGCCTGGGACTTGAGAAATACCATACGCACGAGCCCGCCACGATTATGACCCCGATGACAAGGCTCGGGACACGGCGGTCGGGATAACCGGTCACTGAAAGGCCGTTCAACCTTTTCCAGGCAATGACTATCTGGACGAGTCCGATGAAAAACAGGACGAAGAAGAGGAACATCCCGGCCACGTCACCCCTCATGTGGAGGATTCTCGTCACCTTATGCACCACCCCTCTGCCTGTATGGCCCCCAGGCCGCCATCAGGCGGTACTGCAAAGCGAGGAGCCGGCGTGCCAAGGGGCGGTAAAGCGGCTCCAGCAGTCGCGAGAAGCAGGCGGAGGAAAGCCCCAGCAGGATGCCTACCGCGATGTCCAGCGGGTAGTGCACTCCCGCCGCGATGCGGGTAAGGCCGAGATAGAGGCTCAAGACCAGCATGATATAAGCGACCTTTCGGCGATAGAAAAGGACCGCGAACGAGAGCGCGAAAGCGAGCGTCGCGGCGTTGGAAGGAAACGCAGAGTCGGTGTTATGGTAAAGCAGCACGTGCAACGGGTGGGTCGTGAACGGCCTGGGCCTGAAGAACATCGAATTGAGAACAAAGAGGATGGCCATTGAGATGACAACCGCGATCATCGCGCATATGAGGCACCTTATCGCGGACTCCCGCTCCCGGCTGTTCCTGGCGAGCAGGATGAGGAGAAGTACCAGGAGGGTGAGCACTACGGGTATTATATGGTCATCGGCACCGACGCGGATGAACCAGTCAAGAATGGATGATCTGCCTGCAAGGGAGTTCAGAGCGTGAGAGATGGAGTAGTCGAGATTTACAAGAAACTGAAACAAAGCGGACAACGGCTTGCGGCCTCCTCGCTGCCTTTCGATACGGTCGGCGTGCGCAGAATAATAACCGATTTGGGCGATTTCTGCATGGGGGTGGCGCTGTGAGGGTGGCGATGGTCTCGCCGTACTCGTGGGCGCACCCCGGGGGCGTCAACAGTCACGTCCGCGGGCTTGCCTCCGAGATGATGCGGCGCGGTCACAGTGTGACCATCATCGCGCCCGACGATGGAGCGGAAGTCCCTGGCGCGGTGCTGAAGAGCGCCGGGCACTCGATGCCGTTCCCCGCGAACAGGTCGGTCGCCTGGCTTGCGTTTACCCCGGGAACCCGCGAAAAGGTCCGCCGGGCGATTTCGGAAGGGACCTTCGACATAGTACACGTTCACGAACCGCTCGTGCCCCTGGTCTCCACGGCAGCAGTGCGGGCGTCCGAATGCAGGGTCGTGGGCACCTTCCACGCGGCCGGCGATGGGCGAGCGCTCGCGTACGGGCTCGCCAGGGTCTTATACAGAGACGTTCACCGTCGACTGGATTACCTTATCGCGGTATCAGAATCTGCCAGGTCCCTTGTCTCAAGCCATTTCCCCGGGGACTACGAGTTGATACCGAACGGCATAGACATACAGAAGTTCTCGAGGGCAAGAGAGCACCCGGACAACCTGCCGCCGGCCGAGCCGGTCATCCTGTTCGTCGGCCGGAACGAAAAGCGCAAAGGTCTGTCCGTCCTGCTGAAAGCATTGCCCATCCTCCTGAGAGAGGTTCCCGACTGCCGCCTCGTGCTCGTTGGAGAGGGCCTTGGGGACCGGGCAGTCCTGCGCGGGCTTGACAGCCCGCTGCGCGAGCACGTTTCGGCCATTGGTTATGTCAGTGACGAGGAACTCCCGGCTTACTATGGCGCCGCCGATATCTTTTGCGCACCGGCGCTCGGCGGCGAGAGCTTCGGGGTCGTTCTTCTCGAAGCGATGGCCAGTGGCACCGCGGTTATAGCATCTGACATCCCGGGTTACCGGGACGTGCTGGACCGGGCAGGAGGAGGGCGACTTTTCAAGACCGGTGACCCGGAAGACCTCGCCGTGGCCCTTACGATGCTGCTGAAGGATGATGGACTCCGCGGGGAGCTAAAAAGGAAGGGGCTCGAGGGAGTCAGAGAGTTTTCCTGGCGAAACATAGGCGACAGGCTGGAGGAGTGCTACCGGGGTGAATGAGGACCTGTGGGAAAGGGATTCAGAAGTAGTAGACATGATACGGGAGCTTTCAAACGTGGTCCGGGACGCGGTACGTCCGCATCTCGGAAGCGCCACGGCCAAAGGGATCGAGGGCCACGGAGCATCCGGTGACGCGACGTTCTCCATCGACAATATCGCAGAGCGAGAGGTCGAGGAGTTCCTCTCCGGGCGCGGCGACATCGCGTACTACACCGAGGACCGTGGCCTCGTGGTGCTCGGAGAGCCCGAGCACATCCTCGTCATCGACCCGATAGACGGGACTCGCCCTGCAGCGGCAGGCCTTGAGTCGTGCTGTGTATCGATAGCCGTTGCCGGGTTCAACCCGGACCCGGAGGTGCTTACGCTCAAAGACGTCTTCCTCGGACTGGTCCGCGAGATCAAGAACGAGGCTACCTTCATGGCGCTCAAAGGTTCGGGGGCAAGGATCGAGATCGAGGGTTCAAAGGTTGTTCCCGGCCTTTCACAGAAGACCGAGCTCAACGACATATTCTGGACCGCGGGGTTCCGGGGCCGACCTGCTGAGCCCCTGGTGACGGTGATAGGGGAGCTCATAGACCTGAGCTCGGTTGACGGCGGCTGCTTCGACCTGGGGAGCGCGACCTTCTCTATCACGCGCGTGGTTAAGGGCGAGATGGACGTCTATGTGGACGTGGGCCAGCGGATGGCCGATGAGTCCGAAGCGGTCAGGAATGAGTTCCTCGAGGTCGGGCACGGGGCGATACTCAACAACTATCCGTACGACCTTTCGGCCGCGGCGCTGATCGCGGAAGAGGCCGGCGCCGTGGTCTCGGACGCCTACGGGCGTCGGCTGGGGACTTACCCGCTCATACCAAGGGGGGACGGCGGGCAGATGTCGTCGATCGTCTCTGCCACCCCCGTTCTGCACCAGGAGGTACTGCGGCAGGTCGAGAGGGGTATCGCCCGTCTAAGAGCCCGGTACGGCGGCAGGTAAGGGTGGTGGGTTGATGGGCGTTCTGCTGGGCATATTCTTCTCGTCGTTCGGCATAGGCCTTTCCGGCGCGTTGATGCCGGGGCCGCTCCTCTCCGTGGCGGTGGCGGAGTCTTACAAGAAGGGCTTCTGGGCCGGTCCGGTGCTGGTGATAGGCCACGCCATACCGGAACTGGTGCTGGCGGTTTTTTTCACGTTAGGCCTCAATAAAGTACTGCACAACAAGGTGGTCGTCGGCGTAATCGGTATCGTGGGGGGCGCGTTCCTTGTATGGCTCTCCGTCAGGATATTCCTGGAGGTCAGGCAGGGGATCTCCGTCGACCTGGAAGCGAAAAAGGAGGTCGGTTGGGGGCCCCTGGTAGCGGGGATGTGGGCGAGCCTTTCAAACCCGGGTTGGGTGGTCTGGTGGGCGACTATCGGAGCCAGGTACATCCTTCTTTCTCTGGACCACGGTATCGCGGGGCTCGTATTCTTCTATACCGGGCACGTTCTCGCTGACCTTGTCTGGTACTCGCTCGTGTCCTTTCTCGTCTCGAGGGGCCGGGGGAGGATAAGCGACCGCGTCTACCACGGCGTGCTTTACGCATGCTCTCTCATGGTTCTGGTGTTCGCCGGGCTGTTCATGACGAACGGTATTATGAATCTTCTGAAGGCTTAAGCCGACGATGGCCGAAATCAATCGTTAGACGGACTTGATATGATAGTTCATGAACAACAGAAAAGGAGGAGTGAGATGTGGTGGCTTTGGGTGATAATAGTGCTGGTAGTGATAATGATCGGCTCCATCGTCTACCTTTTCAACAAGCTGGTGCGATACAGGAACCGCGTTGACAACGCCTGGCACCAGATAGACGTCCAGCTGAACCGGAGGGCCGACCTGATCCCGAACCTCGTGGAGACAGTAAAGGGTTACGCCTCCCACGAGCGGGAGACGTTCGAGAAGGTGACCGAGGCGCGTGCCGCCCTCGTGAAGGCAGGCACCGTCGGCGAGAGCGCGCAGGCCGAGGGGATGCTGGGCCAGGCCCTCAAGTCCCTGTTCGCCGTGGCCGAGGCCTATCCCGAGCTGAAGGCGAACCAGAACTTCCTTTCTCTCCAGGAGGAGCTGGCCGGCACGGAGAACAAGATCTCGTACGCCAGGCAGTTCTACAACGACTCGGTTATGTCCTACGACATCGCGCGCCAGAGGTTCCCGGCGAACATGATAGCCTCCTCGTTCGGGTTCAAGGAGGAGCGTGAGTACTTCGAGCCGGAGACCCCGGCCGCGCGGGAGGTACCGAAGGTATCGTTCTGATCTCTTGCCGACCAGAGAATATTGAGCGTACGGGAGGAACCTCAGCTTGTACGAACAGATAAGCGCTAACAAGTGGAAATCGTTCTTCATGGTCTTTCTTTTCATCGCGTTCGTACTGGGTGTCGGATACATCATCGGCCGGGTATGGGGTGGATGGTACTACGGCATCGCCATAGCGGGCGTGATAGCCATCGTCATGGCGCTGGTCAGCTACTACCGGAGCGACTCCGTCGCACTGAGGCTGAGTGGTGCCCGTCCGGTCGAGGAAGGGGAGTATATTCCCTTCCGCAGCGCGGTCGAGGGGCTGGCGATCGCAGCGGGGATACCCACCCCCAAGATATACGTAATAGATAGCCCATCCATGAACGCGTTCGCCACCGGCAGGGACCCGAAGCACGCTTCCGTATGTGCCACCACGGGCCTCCTCGAAAGGATGAACCAGCAGGAGCTCGAGGGCGTGGTGGCCCACGAGATCTCCCACGTGAAGAACTACGATATCCTTCTCATGACGATCACGATCGTCCTGGTGGGCACCCTGATCCTCCTGAGCGACATATTCTTGAGGACCTTCTGGTTCGGCGGTGACAGCGATGAAGGGGGCGGCGGAGAGGCCACTTTGATACTGATGGTCATCGGGATAGTGCTCGCGATCCTGGCGCCGATAATCGGCCAGTTGATAAAGCTTGCCATAAGCCGCAGGCGCGAGTACCTGGCGGACGCTAACGGGGCTCTTCTCACCCGGTACCCACCCGGGCTTGCCAGCGCGCTCGAGGAACTTCAGAAGGACGAGTACCAGCTCAAGACCGCCAACAAGGCCACTGCGCACCTTTTTATAGTGCAGCCGCTCAAGACCGAGAAGGGTCAGAGGGGGAGCCGGTTCAACCGGATGTTCGACACGCATCCTCCCATCGAGGACAGAATAGCGCGCCTGAAGCAGATGGCGGGAGACTTCGTTCCCGTCGAGGCCCCCCAGCCGCAGCAGCAAAGATGACAGGTCCACTTGACCGGGATCGAGGCTATCGCACCGCCATCTGCGTCATGATGATGGCGGGACTTTTGCTTCTACCACTGGCTCCCGGCTGTTCCTGGTTCAAAAAAGAGAAAAAGGTATCCGAAAATCATTCCGCGACGCAAAAGCCGAAGGCTGTAACCTGCCCTCTCTGCGGCACTGTGGTGGGTGAACAATCGACGGTCGAGAGGCGACCCATCGCGGTGAAGGTGGAGAACGATCCTAAGGCGCGCCCTCAGTCCGGTCTCGACAAGGCGTGCCTCGTCTACGAGGAGACGACGGAGGGTGGCATAACAAGGTTCATGCCCATCTACCTTTGCCGGGAAGCCGACCAGATAGGCCCGGTCAGGAGCGCGCGTCCCGCTGATATCGACATCGTCTATCCTTACTACGCGTTGTTTGCGTACTGCGGAGGCGGCTCACCGACCCTTCTGATGATAAAAGAAGCGGGAATCCCCGACCTGGACGAGTTGACCTGGGCGGGCGCCTACTGGAGGACCCATGACAGGAGGGCTCCGCATAACCTCTACACCAGCACCCAGAGGCTGAGGAGTGCGGGTGACATCGCCTACCCGTTTCAGGGGGAAGTCAGCTCGCCTTTCAAGTTCATGAGCGCTTCAGGGATAAAGAAGATGGAGCGCGACCGCCGGGAGGAGAAGCAAAAGGCACAGGAGGCCGTACAGCAGTCGGCGGCCAACCAGTACCAGCCGCTCATAACGGTCGTGAACCAGATAGCCATCCCCTACACGGGGGTCTGCGCGGTGCGATACTCCTACGACCCCGCTACGGGGAGATTCCTGCGGTTCGTCGCCGGCGTACCCCATACCGACCTCGTGACCGGGCGGCAGCTCGCGGCCGATACGGTCATCGTCCAGTATGTGACCGAAGGGTCGTCAGGTATGCGGGACGTCCGGGGCGCGGAGACACCGATGCTGGGCATCATAGGTTCGGGAAGAGCCCAGGTCTTCATGCTGGGACAATTGATCGATGCCAACTGGGTAAAGAGCTCGCGCGAGGAACACACCAGGTACCTCGATAACTCCGGGCACCAAATCCCTATCAAGCCCGGTTCGACCTGGATAGAACTAGTCCCCGCTACGAAGCAGGTCAGCATCTTGTAGGCATAGTGGGGTCAGTTCTTGTCTTATGCGTTAAAATGCAACACCGGGGCCAGGCCCCGGTGTTGCAAAAGTGGTCTGACCTCTTATTGCAGGCGTCTTCTCTATTCTGTATCATGAGAATCGACCCTTGGGGGAGTGAAGGTCATGGAGAAAGGCACTGACACTGTAAAGAGAGGCCTCGCCGAGATGTTGAAGGGCGGGGTCATAATGGACGTCATCAATGTCGAGCACGCGATGATCGCCGAGGAAGCGGGTGCTGTCGCTGTAATGGCGCTCGAGCGCGTGCCGGCCGATATCAGGGCTGCGGGCGGCGTTGCGCGCATGGCCGACCCTGCGGTCATCGAGGCGATAATGGGGGCTGTGACTATCCCGGTGATGGCCAAGGTACGGATCGGACATTTCGTCGAAGCGCAGGCCCTCGAAGCCCTTGGTGTCGACTACATGGACGAGAGCGAGGTGCTCACACCTGCCGATGAGAGCCATCACGTTGACAAGCGCCAGTTCAAGGTGCCGTTCGTCTGCGGCGCCATCAACCTCGGTGAGGCACTGCGCCGCATAGGTGAGGGCGCGGCGATGATAAGGACCAAAGGCGAAGCCGGTACCGGAAACGTGGTCGAGGCCGTAAGGCACATGAGGGAAATCAACGGTGGGGTAGCGAGGCTCACGACCCTCCGGCAGGAGGAGCTGATGGCGGCGGCAAAGGAGCTGCGCGCCCCCTACGACCTCGTCGTCGACGTCGCGCGCACGGGTAAGCTGCCCGTTGTGAACTTCTCCGCGGGAGGTATAGCGACACCGGCCGACGCCGCGATGATGATGCAGCTTGGAGCCGACGGGGTCTTCGTCGGTTCGGGCATCTTCAAGTCCGAGAACCCGGCCGAGCGTGCGCGGGCCATCGTCGAGGCCACCACACATTCTAACGACCCCGAACTCATCGCCCGGGTGTCAAAGGGAATAGGCGAGGCGATGCCAGGCCTGGAGATAGGCGAGATCGCGAAGGAGAACCTTATTCAGTTCCGTGGCTGGTAACGACATAACGATAGGGGTGCTCGCTCTCCAGGGAGCGGTGCGTGAACACCTGGAAATGATAGATAGCTGCGGGGCCCGGGGGATCGGCATCAAGCGCCCCTCCGGGCTTAACGGTGTTAACGGGCTGATTATCCCCGGAGGAGAAAGCACCACGATAGGAAAACTGGTTGATAGGTACGGCTTCACCGAAGCGCTGCGGGGCCTGGGCGCCCGCGGCGTTCCGATCTTCGGGACCTGCGCGGGGCTCATTCTACTGGCCCGCAGGGTCGAGGGCAGGCACGGCCCTCTTCTGGAACTGGCGGATGTCACGGTCAACCGCAACGCGTTCGGCCGTCAGGTCGATTCATTCGAACAGGACATCGAGGTCGTCGGCATCGAGGAAGAGGACCGCCCCTTCAGGGCGGTGTTCATCAGGGCTCCTTTGATAGTGGAGACCGGGGACAGTGTCGAAGTGATGGCCAGGGTCGATCAGGGGGTGGTGATGGCGAGTGACAACCAGTATCTGCTCGCGGCTTTTCATCCGGAGCTGACCGGGGATGTCCGCATCCACCAGTATTTCATCGACATGGTGCAAAAGAAGGGCAAGAGCGGCGCGGAGGTTTGAGATGTCCGGTCATTCGAAGTGGCACTCGATCAAGCACAAGAAGGGAAGGGAGGACGCGAAGAGGGGCCAGCTCTTCAGCAAGCTTTCCCAGAAGATAATGGTCGCGGCGCGCGAAGGCGGCGGCAACCCTGATTTCAACCCGACTCTCGCCTCCGCGATGGAGACCGCCCGCAGTTACAGCGTACCGATGGATAACATCAAGAGGGCCATCGCGAAGGGGACCGGAGAGCTGGCGGGCGGTGAGCTTGAGAGCCTGAGCTTTGAGGGCTATGGAGAGGGGGGAGTCGCGATCCTCGTTGAGGTGCTCACCGACAACCGGAACAGGGCGACCTCCGATGTGAGAAGGGCATTCACCCGCGCGGGCGCAAGCCTCGGCGAGGCGGGCTGCGTCGCCTGGATATTCGAGAAGAAGGGTGTCGTCCTCGTCAAGAAAGATCGGGAGCACGACGAGGACGAGCTTCTTACAATAGCGCTCGAAGCGGGGGCCGACGACCTGAAAAGCGAAGGCGATTACTGGGAGATAGTGAGTGACGTAGAGCACTTCCGCAGCGTCAAGGAGAGCCTCACCGCCGCGGGCATCGAGCCCGAGAGCACAGAGCTGACAATGTTCCCCAAGACGACTGTGCTGCTCGACCGCGACAAGGCAAAGAAAGTACTTCGCCTGGTGGAGGCGCTCGAGGACCTGGGCGACGTCCACGATGTTTACGCCAACTTCGATATTCCGGATGAGGTACTTGAAGAGGCAGCTTCCCTGTGATTCGCACCTGGGGTGGATATTGAAGGTTTTGGGTGTGGACCCCGGCATAACGAACACCGGCTACGGCTTGGTGGTCGAGGAGTCCGGCAAGCTGAGGGCCGCGAAGTTCGGGTCCATCGGGACGCCGGCCTCGGCGGACATGTCGCACCGTCTCGATATACTCTACGGCGAGATAAAGGGCCTCATCGAGGAGTCGACGCCGGACATAGTGGTCCTCGAGCAGCTGTTCTTCAACACGAACCTGAAGACGGCGTTCGCGGTCGGACAGGCGAGGGGAGTAATACTTCTCGCATGCAAGCACACAGATGTCACCTGGTCCGAGTATACGCCCCTTCAGGTGAAGCAGACGGTGGTCGGCAACGGAAACGCTTCAAAGCAGCAGGTGAAGTACATGGTGGGCGCCCTGCTCGGACTCAGCGACCCTCCGAAGTCGCTTCACGCGTGCGACGCCCTGGCCATAGCGATCTGCCACCTCCATATGAGGAGGCTCAAGGAGAAAACCGGGAGCTAGGCAAGTGATCTCTTATCTGACGGGAAAGGTGCTGGAGAGAAAACCGGATGGGCTCGTGGTACTCATCGGAGGACTCGGACTTGATGTCCATGCGCCGGCGGGCACGATTGACAAGGCACCGGAGGCCGGAGAGGCGATATCGCTTTATACCTACCTGCACGTGAGGCAGGATGTCCTCCAGCTCTACGGGTTTGATTCGTCTGAGGCGAGGGACCTTTTCGTCAAATTGATGTCGGTAACGAATGTCGGCCCCCGGCTGGCGCTTTCCGTGCTCTCCATATTCTCACCCGCTGGCTTTATCAAAGTGGTCAACGAAGGCGACGCGGATGCCCTTACAATAATCCCCGGCGTCGGGAAGAAGAGCTCGCAGAGGCTCATTCTCGAGATGAGGGAAAAGGTCGGCATGCTCCCGGACGAGGGGATCAGCCTTACCCCCGAGAGGCGCCGCCCGTTCGAGGAGGCGATGGAGGCCTTGATGCAGCTGGGGTATTCCAGGCAGGAAGCGTATCATGCGCTCAAGAAGTATCCTTTCGAGGAGGAAGAGCCCAGGGTCGAGGACATGTTGCAGTTCGCCCTGAAGAGCGTGGACCGCGGCACCTCAAAGGGGGCTTGAGCGGGTCATGGAAGAAAGACCGGGCATAATCTCGAAGGAGATAACCGCCGAGGAGCGCGCACTCGATCTGACCCTGCGCCCGCGGACTCTCTCCGAGTTCGTCGGCCAGGGTGCTAACAAGGAACAGCTACATATCTTCATCGAAGCGGCCAGGAAGCGGGGAGAGGTTCTCGACCACGTTCTCCTGTCTGGACCGCCGGGCCTCGGCAAGACGACCCTGGCCAACATCATCTCCAACGAGCTCGGCGTTAACGTTAGAGGCACGAGCGGGCCCGCCATCGAGAGGCAGGGCGACGTCGCCGCCATACTTACGAACCTTGAGCAGGGCGACGTCCTGTTCATCGACGAGATACACCGCCTGCCGAGGGCGGTGGAGGAGATCCTCTATCCGGCGATGGAGGACTTCAGGATAGACATCGTGATCGGCAAAGGGCCGGGCGCGCAGTCGGTCCGCCTCGAAATACCGCGTTTCACTCTCATCGGCGCCACCACGAGAGTGGGCCTGCTGACCGCGCCGCTGCTCTCCCGCTTCGGAGTCGCGTGCAGGCTCGGCTACTACCCTGTTGACGAGATGGAGGCGATAGTAAGACGCGCGGCCGGGATCATGGAGATAGAGGTGGACGATACCGGCACCAGCGAGATAGCGTGCCGCTCGCGTGGCACTCCCCGGGTCGCTAACCGCCTCCTGCGAAGGGTCAGGGACTTTGCCCAGGTGAGGGCCCAGGGTGCCGTCACCGGGCAGGTGGCGCTCGAGGCTATGTCCTTGTTGCGGATAGACGAGGTCGGCCTTGACGTGCTGGACCAGGCCATCCTTGAGACACTGATAGACAAGTTCGGCGGGGGGCCTGTAGGCCTCAAGACGCTGGGGGCCGCGGTGGGTGAGGACCCCGATACCCTGGAAGAGGTCTACGAGCCGTTCCTCATGCAGCTGGGATTCGTAAAGCGCACTCCGCGCGGGAGGGTCGCGACCCCGAGAGCGTTCAAGCATATGGGCCGGGAGGCAGGGGGCTGTGAAGAGAAACTCTTCTAGCGTCAAGGGTCGGCTCCGGGGGCGATAAGAGCGCGATGAGAATCTTGCTTCACACCTGTTGCGCGCCCTGCATGACCTATCCCGTGAAGGTCCTGTCCGAGCGCGGGTACCAGGTTGTCCCGTACTTCTACAACCCGAACATACATCCTTTCGTGGAATACAGGAAGCGTTACATGGCCGTACTGGATTACTGCATCGAGAAGGGTATGGACCTCCAGGCGGGGCCTTACGAGATGGAGCAGTTCCTGCTCGAGGTTTCCTCCCGTGTCGATACCCGCTGCGAGCGCTGCTTCCATATAAGGCTTTCGCGCGCGGCCAGGCAGGCGAGCGTTCTCGGCATAGGGGAGTTCACCTCGACGCTGCTCGTGAGCCCTTACCAGGACCAGGGGCTCATCCGCGCCGCGGGCGAGTCCGCCGCGATCGAACACGGAGTCCTTTTCCTCTTCGAGGACATGAGAGAGGGTTACCAGGAGACCGTGTCCCAGTCGCGCGAGCTCGACATATACAGGCAGTCCTACTGCGGCTGCGTCTACAGTGAGAAAGAGAGATACCAGAAGGGCGACCCACCCCGCAAATGAAGACCGAAGAGTTCGACTATCGCCTGCCGGATGAACTCATCGCGCAGGAGCCCCCCGAATTACGCGACATGAGCCGCCTGCTGGTGGCCGAGAGGGCAACGGGCACTATCTCGCACCACGTCTTCAAGGACCTCCCCGGCCTCTTGAACGCAGGTGACTGCCTCGTGGTGAACAGCTCGAGGGTCTTTCCGGGCCGCCTTGCCGGGCGCAAGGAGGGGAGCGGGGGGAAGGTGGAGGTTCTCCTTTTGGAGAGACTGGGTCGGGGACTATGGCGGGCGCTGATAGGAAAGGCGTCGCTCAGGCCCGGCGTTCGAATCGAGTTGGGTGATGGGCTCAAAGGGGAGGTGGTGGAAGGGCCGCTTGCCGGCGAAGCGGTGGTACGGTTCGAGTCATCGGCCGGAGGGAGCGATATCGACGGGCTCATCTTCAGGACGGGTGAGATCCCACTCCCTCCATATATAAAGAAAGGGCTCCGTGACCCCGAGAGGTACCAGACCGTTTACGGCGAACGGGAGATCTCGGCCGCCGCGCCCACCGCCGGGCTGCACTTCACGCGCGGGTCACTTGACGAGCTAATGTCAAAGGGGATCCACATCGAGCGGCTCGAGCTGGCGGTAGGGCTCGACACGTTCCTCCCTGTGAGGGAGGAGCGCATCGAGGACCACAGCATTCATTCTGAGTGGTTCAGCGTAAGCGAGGAGTGTGCCCGCGGGGTCAACAGGGCGCGCGAGAGGGGCTCGCGGGTCGCAGCTGTCGGCACTACCACGGTGCGGGCGCTGGAGTCGGCGGCCGATGAGAGGGGGCGGCTAGCTCCCATGTCCGGGCACACCGACCTCTACGTGTTGCCCGGCTTCGAGTTCAAGGTCGTTGACGCACTCGTCACGAACTTCCACTTACCGCGCTCGACTCTCCTTGTGCTGGTCTGCGCGTTCGGGGGCAACGATTTCATCCTGGAGGCTTACCGGGAGGCGGTCCGCGAGCGGTACCGCTTCTACTCATTCGGCGATGCGATGCTGGTGATCTGATGGCTGGCGATACATTCTTTGACTTCCGGGTTACCGCGCGTGACCTTTCGACAAGAGCGCGTTGCGGCGTTATAACCACCCCTCACGGCAGATGCGAGACCCCGCTTTTTATGCCGGTCGCGACACAGGCCAGCGTTAAGACCATGAGGCCGGACGAGGTCCGTGGACTCGGGTTCGCGATGGTCCTGGCCAACGCCTACCACCTCATGATGAGGCCAGGGGTCGAAGTCGTGGAGGGAGCGGGAGGACTGCACACGTTCATGAGGTGGGACGGGCCCCTACTCACCGATTCCGGCGGCTACCAGGTGTTCAGCCTGGGAAGGGATGTCAGGATAACCGAAGAAGGGGCCTCGTTCCGCTCCAACCTCGACGGGGGCTCCGTGTTCCTCTCACCCGAGACCTCCATCGAGTTCCAGGGCAGGCTGGGCGCGGATATCATCATGGCGCTCGACGAATGCCTCCCTTATCCTTCGGAAAGGGACATGGTGGAGAGATCGCTGCGTCTGAATCACGACTGGGCAGTTCGCTGTCTGCACTCACACAACGAGGAACGCCAGGCGCTTTTCGGGATCATCCAGGGAGGGATGTTCGCGGACCTGAGAGCGCGCGCGGCGCAGATGATCGTCGAACTGGGCTTTCCCGGGTACGGCCTGGGGGGCCTGAGCGTAGGCGAGCCCCGCGATCTGACTCTCGAGCTCATAAGCGAGACTCTTGCGCACGTGCCGGAACAGGTCCCTGTGTACCTGATGGGTGTGGGAGACCCACTCGGCATCGGGGAGTCCGTAGCGCTGGGGGTCGACATGTTCGACTCCGCCCTCCCCACCCGCATTGCCAGGAACGGATCTGCCATGGTCGATGGCGGCAGGATAAACGTTCGGAACGCCCGTTTCACGTCCGACAACGGCCCGCTCGAGCTCTCATGCGAGTGCTACGCATGTTCCAACTTCAGCCGCGCGTACATACGACACCTGTTCATGTCGAAAGAGATCCTGGGCCTGTATCTACTGACCTGTCATAACCTCCACAAGGTGTCGCGCCTCGTATCGAGAATAAGGGCGGCAATCGCTGAAGGGAGTTTCCCCGCGCTGCTTGGAGAGCTTCGTTCGGAGGGCGGTCCCAAATGACAAAGCGAGCCGCTTCCATTATTATATGGTGGGCCGCGAAATGCGGCCGTAGTGTTTCAATGGCCTGAGGAGGAAAGTGCGAAATGACATTTATCTACTGGTTTATGGCCGACCATCCTGGGATTATCCTCGCGGCTGCGCCGAGTAAGACCCAGAAAGCCAGCGCGTTCAGCACGTGGGGGATGTGGGTCCTCATCCTCGTGATGGTTCTCGTGTTCTACCTGCTGCTGATACGCCCCCAGAGGAAGCGATCCCAGGAGCACGAAGCGATGGTATCCAAGATCGAACGGGGGGACGAAGTGGTAACCATCGGAGGTGTCCACGGTATCATCAAGAGGATGACCGAGGACACGGTGGTGCTGGAGGTGGACAAGGGAGTGAGGATAACGTTCGCGAGGTCGGCGATATCGCGGCGCGTCTCTCAGCCAGAGGAGGAAGAGGAAGTAGAAGAGGAACCGGAAGAGGAGATGGAAGAAGAGGGCGCGGAAGAGACCGAAGAAACCGAGGAATGAAGGGATATCCATGGCCACAAAGCTTTGCCCGGTCGTGCCCTTTTAAGATGTTATGAGTAAGACCAGCAAGAACTTAATCTCCGTCGGGTTTGTGCTTTTGATTCTGGTCATCATCTACACATGTATTTTTACCTTCAATCTGAAGCCACGCCTCGGTCTCGATTTGAAGGGTGGCATTTCCATCGTATACGAGGCCAAGGGCGCAAAGGTCGACGAGGGAGTGCTCGACAAGACGGTCGAGAAGATAAGGGACCGGGTCGATAAGCTCGGCGTCGCAGAGCCGGAGATATCACGCCAGGGCGATCGGAACGTAACCGTGCAGCTTCCAGGTATTCACGACCCTGAGCGCGCGAAACAGATCATCGGAAAGACCGCCCAGCTGCAGTTCCGCCTCGTCACCGACAGCAAGGATGCAAAGGATGCCAAGAAAGACCCTGCCTGGAAGGTCACGGAGGGCGAGCAGAACCTGCAGCCCGACAAGGAGATCATCCTTCCGCTCAAAGATGGAAAGTCCAAGATGCTTTTGAAGCTGGGGCCGACCCTGATGACCGGAGACAAGCTCCAGAAGGCGCAGGCAGGTGTCAGTGGCGAGACCGGCTCGTGGCAGATAAACTTCACGCTTGCCGGTGACGGCAAGAAGGCGTTCGCGGATATCACAACCGCGAATGTGAACAAGCAACTGGCGATAGTACTTGATTACGTCGTTGAGTCGGCGCCTAACATCCAGAGCGCTATAACAGACGGCAGGGGTGAGATCACCGGGAAGTTCACAAACAAGGAGGCGAACGACCTCGCCATAGTCCTAAACACCGGCGCGCTTCCCGTGGAGCTCAAGCCGATCACCGAGCAGGACGTGACCGCGACCCTGGGGCGCGATTCCCTGCACAAGGGCCTCATCGCGGGTATCGTTGGCATCGCGGTGGTAGCCCTCTTCATGCTCGTCTACTACCGCGCACTCGGGGTGATCACCTGCCTGGGGCTCATCGTCTTCGGCGGCCTGATGTACGGGTTTATATGCGTGCTCGGTGAGTTCTGGAGCGTGACTCTTGCGGGTATCGCAGGCGTTATCGTTTCCATCGGCATAGCAGCCGACTCCAGCATCGTCTACTTCGAGCGCTTAAAAGAGGATATAAGGGAGGGAAGGACCATGCGGTCTTCCGCGGAACGCGCTTACAAATCGGCTTTCCGCACCATCATAGCGGCCGACACAGTCTCGTTCGCGGCAGCGGCAATCCTTTACATTCTCGCCATTGGCTCCGTCAAGGGATTCGCGTTCACTCTCGGCATGGCTACCATTTTCGACGTTTTCATCTCCTACTTCTTCACCAGACCGGTGACCGCGCTCCTTTCCCGGTGGAGGGTTTTCGGGTCACCTGCTGCGGTCGGCGTAAGGTCAGTCACCGAGAGCGGAGGGGGAGGCGAAGCGGGTTGAGACGTATATTCCCCCGCCGCCCTTACCTTAACATCGTCGGGCACAAGTACATCTGGTTCGGCATTTCCGCCGTCATCGTGATTGTGGCGGCAGTAGCCCTTCTTACCGGAGGCTTGAATTTCGGCATAGATTTCAAGGGTGGAACCGAGATGGATATCAAGTGTAAGCCCGGGACCACCATCTCCCAGGTTCGTGGCGCACTCAGCAAAGTCGGCTACGCTAATGCCCAGATACAGTCAGCGGGGGGTGACAGATTTATCGTCAGGACCTCGCAGCTCGACGACGCCAAGAAAAAAGAAGTCACGGCGACCCTCAAGGAGGGCGCCGGGCTTGAAGAGGTCCTTGGGGTAAACGATGTCGGCCCGGGCTGGGGGGCGAAGGTGAGCAGGCAGGCGCTGATAGCCCTCATTGTGTTCATCATCGTGGTCCTCATATATATAAGCATTCGCTTCGAGTTCAAGATGGCCATATGCGCGATCATCGAGTTGTTCCATGACTGCGTTATAACGGTGGGGGTGTACGCCCTTTTCGGTCTCCAGGTGACCCCCGCGACTGTCATCGCTTTCCTCACCATCCTCGGATACTCCCTGTATGACACGATTGTGATCTTTGACCGCATAAAGGAGAACGCAGATCAGCTCACCAAGCAGACCAAGAAGACCTACTCGGAAGTGGTCAACGATTCGGTGAACCAGGTTTTTACGAGGTCCATAAACACCTCCCTGACAACGTTGATACCCATCGTTACGATTCTATTCTTCGGTGGAGAGACACTGAAAGCATTCGCCTTCGTGCTGTTCGTAGGGGTTCTATCAGGCACATACTCGAGCATAATCCTAGCACCGCCGCTGCTCGCGGTCTGGAAGGAGACCGAGCCGAAATACCGTGCGTTCCGCGAGCGGGCCGAGAGGGCACAGGCCCGCGGGAAGAGGGTACAGGTCGAACCGGCGGCCGCCGGGGCGGCCGCAGCCGGGCCGCGTCCGGCAGCTGCGGCGAAGCCTTCCGCTAAAGCGGCGGTGAAGAAACCGGCCCGGGCTGTACCGAAACCAAAGGCAGAGCCCGCGGCTGCTAAGCCTGTCGTGAAACCTCAGCCTAAAAGGAAGCCCGCCGGGAAAGCGGCCGGCGGTTCGGGCATAAGCGCGGCGCAGGTAAGGACCAAGGGTCCGGGCAGCGGGAAGAGGAAGAAAAAGAAGAAAAGGAAGTAATAGATGGCCCAGCAACCTCCCGGGGCAGAGAAACTTTTCTCGCAGACCAGGCACTTCCTCAGCAAGAACGGACAGCGGCAACTGGAGAACGCGTACGAGTTCGCGCTCCAGTCGCACAAGGACCAGTATCGCAAGTCCGGCGAGTACTATATAGAGCACCCGGTGGCCGTTGCGACCGTCCTCGCCGGGCTCGAGCTGGACGCCGACACATTGAGCGCAGCGCTCCTTCATGACGTGGTGGAGGATACACCGCTTACCCTGGCGGACATCCGCATGGAGTTCGGGGAGGAGATCGCGGACATAATCGACGGCGTGACCAAGCTAGAGCACTTCAAGTTCTCGTCACGCGAGGAGGAGCAGGCGGAGAACATGCGCAAGATGCTCATCGCGGTGGCAAGGGATGTGAGGGTAATACTGATTAAGCTCGCCGACCGGCTCCACAACATGGAGACCATATCCGCGCTGCCGCCCGACAGGAGGCGCGAGATCGCGACAGAGACACTCGAGATATACGCCCCGCTTGCCCACCGCTTCGGCATCTCGCAGATCAAGTGGAGGCTCGAGGACCTCGCCTTCGAGACCCTGCACCCCAAGCGTTACCAGCAGATCCAGAAGATGGTGGCCGAGCGCCGCGGCGAGCGGGAGAAGTTCATGAAGCAGGTGGAGGATCATATTACCGAGCAGCTCAAGAAGAACAAGGTCCGGGCTCAGGTAAGCGGCAGGGTCAAGCATTTCTACAGTATCTACGAGAAGATGGTGAACAGGGGAGTCGAGTTCGACGAGATAATGGACCTCTCGGCGGTAAGGGTCACCGTAGACTCGGTGAGAGACTGCTACGCGGCTCTCGGTGTCATCCACTCCATGTGGAAGCCGGTACCCGGGCGTTTCAAGGACTACATCGCGATGCCGAAGCTCAACATATACAGGTCGCTGCACACCGTAGTGATAGGCATCGAGGGCAGGCCGATAGAGATCCAGATAAGGACGGAAGAGATGCACCGTACGGCCGAGTACGGCATCGCCGCCCACTGGTTGTACAAGGAGACAAAACGCAGGGATCACGGGGGCCGGGGCTGGCTCAAGCAGGTTATGGAATGGCAGCAGGAACTCACCGACCCTTCAGAGTTCATGAAGACCCTCAAGGTCGATCTCTTCCACGACGAGGTATTCGTCTTCACGCCCAAGGGGAAGCTCATCTCACTACCGAGGGGGTCGACACCGCTGGATTTCGCCTACAACATCCATACGGAGGTCGGGCACAGTTGCGTCGGTGCCAAGGTCAACGGGAAGATGGTGCCCCTTTCGTATCAGCTCCAGAACGGCGACATAGTGGACATAATGACCTCCAAGACGGCGCGGGGGCCGAGCCAGGACTGGCTCGGCATCGTTGAGACCCCGCGGGCACGTAACAAGATCCGCCAGTGGTTCAGCAGAGAGCGGCGCTCCGACGAGCAGCAGGAAGGGAAGGAGGCCCTGGAACGCGCCATGCGCAAGCGCAGCCTCCCTATCCACAGCAAGGATGTCGGGAGGGTACTCGCACAGGTGGCGGAGGATTATCACTGCGCTCGTGTCGAGGACCTGTACCGCCTGGTCGGGGCGGGGAACTTCTCCGCCAGCCAGATCGCGAACAAGGTCGCTCACTACCTGGGACTGGAAAGGAAGGACCTGATCGTTCCCGAGAGAGAGGCCGAGAGGCCGCGTCCGGAGGTCGAAGTCGAGGAAGCGCGCCTCGGACAGAGGATTATGGTCCACGGGATCGAGAACGCACTGGTCCAGGTGGCACACTGCTGCTACCCTTCTCCCGGCGACCCGATCGTCGGGTTCGTCACGCGGGGGCGCGGTGTCTCGGTGCACCGCTCGGACTGCACGAACGTACGGGGGCTTTCGCAAGAGGCCGACCGCATGATCGACGTCTCGTGGGAGAAAGCGCCTCAGGCACTGCGTGTGGCCGAGGTCTGCGTGAAGGCGATGGACCGGCCGAAACTCGTCAGGGATATCACGACGGTGCTGGGCGACTACCACATAAACATAATCTCCGCGTCCTTCTCCATCGACGCGCAGCACATAGCCCGCAGCAACTACATCTTCGAGATAGCGAGCAACGTCCACCTGGAGGAGATCATAAAGGGCATCAAGAAGGTCGATTCCGTTTATGACGTAATCGAGGTAAAGTCCAACGAAGAAACGGGCACCGACTGATTCTCAGGCGTATCGATTATTCGGACACCCCGCCTCAGCGGGGACCCTTCTTAATGTAAAGCCGGGAGGCGTTATTGAGGGCGGTCGTACAAAGGGTCAGGCGTTGCTCTGTCTCCATCGGCGGCAGGGTCCACTCCGAGACGGGTACAGGCCTTCTTGTACTCATAGGCATAGGCAAGTCGGATACCGAGGAGAACGCGGCTTACCTTGCCGATAAGATACTTAACCTGCGGATATTTCCCGACGACGCGGGGAAGATGAACCTCTCCGTGCGGGAAACTCACGGCGACCTGATGGTGGTCAGCCAGTTCACGCTTCTCGCGGACACTGGCAAGGGGAGGCGCCCTTCCTTCGTGGCGGCCGCCGACCCTGTGCTTGCCGAGCCGCTGTACCTTTCGCTGGTAAAGCGCTTGGAGTCCACCGGTCTTAAGGTACGGACCGGGACTTTCGGCGAGCTCATGGACGTGAGCCTTGATAACTGGGGGCCGGTCACTCTGGTAATCGATACCCCTTCCGTAGATTGAAACGCTCTTTCGGTGCCGTTCGCGCTGATTCAAACCGCGTGTAATGTTATTATCTTTGCGTGCTGACAAGCGACGGGAAGGTTGTAGTGGGTCCGGTCAAGGTCACGAGGCTGGAAGTCGGGATACTGGGGACCAATTGCTACCTCCTCCAGGATCCGGATACGGGGGAAGGTTACATCATCGACCCCGGGGCCGAGGCACGTAAGATCCTCGACGCCGCGGGCGCGTCAAGACTCAAATGCCTTGGAATTCTCTGCACGCACGGTCACATGGACCACGTCGGGTCGGTGGGAAAAGTCGCTGAGGCGACCGGGGGTTCCGTTTTCATCTCCGAGGCGGACGCGGGGATACTGGCCGGTTCCGCGCAGGGACTGGCGAGCAGGCTGGGTTCTTTGTTCGTCTCGAAGCCCGGCGGGGTCGAGTTCATAAAGGGAGGAGACACCCTGTCCTTCGGTGAAAACACGATAAAGGTATTGAGCACCCCGGGCCACACGGTCGGCTCACTGAGTTTCCTGGTCGGTGACGGCATTTTCTGCGGTGACCTCATCTTCCAGGGTTCGATCGGCAGGACGGACCTCAAGGGTGGTTCGCTGCCCGACCTGCTTAACGCGGTCAGCCGCGAAGTGTGGATACTGCCCGATAAGACCAACATATATACGGGTCACGGGCCCGCGACCACCGTAGGGATCGAGAAGGAGACGAACCCTTTCCTGCGAAACCTGGATTAGGGGGGTAGATGGCGGAGCTTAGATACAGGGCGCCAAAAGGTACGAACGATCTGGTCTTTCCCGAGTCCGAAAGGACCGAGCGGGTCCTCGCACTCGCTGGCGAGATACTCGCCCTGCGCGGATACGGGAGGATAAGCACGCCTATCTTCGAGAACACCGAGTTGTTCAAAAGGAGCATCGGCGAGGACACCGATATCGTCACCAAGGAGATGTACACGTTCGAAGACCACGGCGGCGAGTCCCTCACGCTGCGGCCGGAGGGTACAGCACCGGTCATAAGGGCGTATCTGGAAAGGGGGCTTTTCTCCGAGGGGCTTCCCCAGAAGCTCTATTACTTCGGACCCATGTTCCGCCGGGAGAGGCCGCAGGCAGGAAGGTTCCGCCAGTTCAACCAGATCGGCGCGGAGGCCATTGGAAGCGCTGACCCGCTGATCGACGCCGAGATAATCTCGATATCCGCGGTGCTGTTCGGGAAGCTGGGCCTCGAGCGCTACCGCCTGGTGCTGAACAGCGTCGGTTGCAGGCGGTGCCGCCCGGCCTACCGTGAGGTCTTGACAACATATCTCGATGAGATAGCGCCTTCACTGTGCGAGCCGTGCCGGAAGAGGGCGAAGACGAACCCCATGCGGGTTTTCGACTGCAAGGAGGAGGGCTGCCGGGAGCTCCTGTCCGGTGCCCCGGCGATCGCGGAGCACATATGCCCCGAGTGCAGGGAGCATTTCGAGGAGGTGATGGCGGGCCTGGAAGTGATAAAGGTGCCGTTTGACGTAGACCGCCGCCTCGTTCGCGGCCTCGATTACTACACGAAGACGGCATTCGAGTTTCAGTTTGAGGGCCTCGGAGCGCAGAACGCGGTATCCGCCGGAGGGCGCTACGACTACCTCGCTGAGGAGCTGGGAGGGCCTCCCACTCCCGGGGTAGGTTTCAGCATGGGTGTTGAACGACTTATGATGTCCCTTGACGCCGAGGGGCGGGGGGTATTCGAGGAGCTGAAACAACCAGCCGTTTTCATCGCGGGTGTGGAGGGGGTAGACCGCAGCCGGTTGTTTTCCATGCTCAAGGAAATCCGGGATGCGGGATTCAGGGCGGACGCGGACTTCCTGGGGCGAAGCCTCAAGGCCCAGATGAAGCAGGCCAACAGGATCGGAGCGAGGCTCGTGCTCATCATCGGTGGCGAAGAGCTCGAGCGCGGCGAGGTCGCGCTGAGGGACCTTGGTCGGTCCGAACAGTGGAACGTCCCGGTAAGCGATACCGTCTCCGAGGTCAAGCGCTTTATAGAGGGTGCCCGATGACTGACAAAGCGCGGGAGGGGAAGCACGAGGTCACTTTCAGGCTCAAGCGAGACACTTATTGCGGGAAGCTTGGCATGGAAGATTGCGGCCGCGGGGTCACCCTCAACGGCTGGGCCGCGCGCAGGCGCGACCACGGCGGGCTCATATTCATAGACCTACGTGACGACTCCGGGGTGGTACAGGTCGTCTTCGACCCGAGGACTTCTGAGCAGTCTCACAATACGGCGGAGGAAGTGAGGCCCGAGTACGTGCTCGGGGTGCTCGGAGAGGTCAGGCGGCGACCCGAGGGTACAGAGAACCCTTCGATGGCCACAGGGGCGGTCGAGGTCCTGGCTCGCGATATCGAGGTGATAAACCGCTCGAAGACGCCGCCTTTCGAGGTCAAGGAAGACATCAATGTCGACGAGCGGATGCGACTCAAGTACCGTTACCTCGATTTGAGGCGCGGGCCGATGCACGAGGGCATGAAGCTGAGGCACCGCGTCATCAAGGCGACACATGATTTCCTGACCGCGAAGGGGTTCACGGAAGTGGAGACCCCCAGGCTCACCAAGAGCACGCCGGAGGGAGCACGGGACTACCTGGTGCCGAGCCGTCTTCAACCCGGGCGCTTCTACGCGCTGCCTCAGTCGCCACAGCTTTTCAAGCAGATCCTGATGATCTCGGGATTCGACCGCTACTACCAGATAGCGCGCTGTTACAGGGACGAGGACTTGAGGTCCGACCGGCAGCCCGAGTTCACACAGATAGATATCGAGATGTCCTTCGTCGACGAAGACGACATAATCGCGGCAACGGACGACCTTATAGCAGAGGTATTCAGAGCCGCCGGGCGCGAAATCGAAAGCCCGGTCGGGCGCATGCCCTATGATGAGGCGATGGATCGCTACGGAACGGACCGCCCGGACCTCCGGTACGGCATGCTCATGGGCACGCTCGACGACGTTTTTAAGAACACCAAGTTCAAGGTCTTCGCCAATGCGCTAAAGTCGGGGGGCTGTATACGCGGCATGAGGATCGAGGGCGGTTCAGGGATGTCACGCTCCGATCTCGACGGGTGGGAAAGGAAGGCGCAGGAGCTCGGGGCGCCCGGACTCTTGTGGTTCGTGTGGGAGGGTAACGAGCTTAAGTCACCCGTCGCGAAGTTCTTGAGCGATGAGGAGAAGGACGGTCTCGCCTCAACGCTGAGGCTTGGGCCTGGTGAAGCGGCCTTTCTCGTGGCAGGCGGTCGCGAAACCTGCGACGAGGTCCTGTACCAGCTTCGGCCGGGTGTTGCGAAGAAACTGGGTCTGATCCAGAACGATGAATTCCGTGCGACCTGGATAGTCGATTTCCCGCTCCTCGAGTACGACGAGGCTGAAATGCGCTACAAGTCTCTCCACCATCCATTCACGAGCCCGACCGAGGATTCGCTTGTAAGACTCGAGGAAGAGCCGCTCGCCGCAAGGGCGCGCGCCTACGATATCGTGATAAACGGTATGGAGATCGGGGGGGGCTCGATAAGAATACACCGCCGCGACGTTCAGGAGAGGATGTTCAAGCTCCTTTCCATACCGCCGGCCGAATCCGAGGCGAAGTTCGGCTTCCTGCTCGAGGCGCTGGAGTACGGTGCACCGCCGCACGGCGGGATTGCGCTCGGCCTCGACAGGCTCGTGATGCTGCTTGCCGGCCGCGATACTATAAGGGACACGATAGCTTTCCCAAAGACCCAGTCGGCGACCTGCCCGCTCACTGGCGCCCCGGACGAGGTGGCTGAGACCCAACTGCGGGACCTCGGCTTGAGGAGGACCTCGGAATAACCTGCAGGCCCCTATCGCACGGTCTTCTTTATTGTTAGCCTTACAAGCACTATGTTATATTTATCGACGATATTGACCCATGTTGCGGGCCGTTTTGCATATCTCTTTGGCATTCGCTTCGAAGGCGGGTTCACGGAAGGGAAAGGAGCGCGGTATGAGCGTAGGGCAGGTTTCCGGGCTGATCGCTGCGATCGCTTTTGCATTGATGGCAGTCGTCACGGTATGGTTGCTTGTACAGCTTGTGAGGACGATGGGCATAATGAACCAGTTCCTTGATGACGTAAGGGTCGAGACCGTTCCACTCATATCGAAATTCCAGACGACCATGGACCATGTGAACACTGAGCTCGAAAGGGTGGACGGGGTATTGACGGCTGTCGAGTCCATGTCACAAAAAGCCAACAGCGCGACCAAGGTCGTGCAGGAAGTGGTCACCTCCCCCATAGTGAAGGTTATCGGTATAGGGGCCGGTGCGGGCAAGGCTTACAGCAAGTTCAAGAAGAAGTAAGTCAAGGGGATTGCAGGTCCCGTTCGGTTGTAAAGCAGGTTTCTCCGTTTACGCATGCGGTACTGGCTCAACGGCAACCCGGGAAAGACGGCCCTTCGCGATCATTCACCATTTGAAAAGAAGGGGTCTCCAGCAGTGATGTTTAATATGGCATAATATCCCTTATTATATTATGATATCCATATGAAACTCTCCGACTGGGCCAGGCAGCAGGGCGTTGGGTACAAGACCGCATGGAACTGGTACAAGGCGGGCAAACTGCCCGTTAGGGCGGAGCAAATGCCAACGGGCACCATCATCGTGCATCCGGAAAGCGCAGTCGAGAAGTCCAATGTAGCGATCTACGCTCGTGTTTCCTCGGCAGACCAGAAGGAGGACCTGGTTCGGCAAGTCTCCCGCCTGAAGGATTACGCGGCGGCCAAGGGACTGACGGTGGCAGCAGTTACAGACGAGATCGGATCGGGTTTGAACGGGCGGCGGAAGAAGCTCCTGAAGCTCCTATCCGACCCGACCGTGGGGGCAATACTCGTCGAGCACCGCGACCGTCTGGCAAGGTTCGGAGTGGAATACGTAGAGGCTGCGCTCGCGTCACAGGGCAGGAGTATCATCGTAGCGGACGACACCGAGGAGATGGCCGACATATGGCAGGACTTCATCGACCTCGTGACCTCAATGTGCGCGAGGATCTACGGCAAGAGAGGAGCTCGCAACCGGGCAAAAAAAGCGGCAGAGGCGGTGAGGAAGCCTGAAGATTAGGAGGGCCTACAAGACCGAGCTCAAGCCCAATGCGTCCCAGCGCAAGGCACTTGCCAACCACTGTGGCGCCGCGCGTTTCGCCTTCAACTGGGGCCTCGCAAGAAAGATAGGGTCTTACGAGCTCACGGGGAACGCTCCGAGCGCCATCGACCTCCACAGAGAACTCAACATCCTCAAGAAGACCGACCATCCCTGGCTGTATGATGTCTCCAAGTGTGCTCCCCAGGAGGCGCTGAGAGACCTGGACAGAGCCTATGCGAACTTCTTCCGCCGCTTCGAGCTCAAGAAGCAAGGGAA
>Ga0315281_10000985_pt1 | contig 41203 bp, 28 predicted proteins | sample YL17G07_0_MG_FD_204540 | JGI IMG/M metagenome (GOLD analysis project Ga0315281, IMG submission 204540) | Sediment microbial communities from Yellowstone Lake, YNP, Wyoming, USA - YL17G07_0 | ecosystem: Environmental > Aquatic > Freshwater > Lake > Sediment | place: USA: Wyoming | collected...
CACCGAAACATGCCAGTACCACACGACGCAGGCACATCCCGGCCAGCCAGGCCACGAGACCCAGCACCGCCGCCGCCACTCCCGGCACCACCAGAACCACCGGGCTGAGCCGCCCCGCCACCTGCTCAAAACTCTTAAGAATCTCAACCATGCTGCTACGCGAAACCCATTTGTATCATCCACACGCAAGGCGCATTCCCATACCTCTTTCATTTATCGGCCTATGAGCCTGGTTTTCGTTAGAGGTTGGGGTAATGCGACGCAACGGGTACGAGGGGAAACGGGTGGGAATGCGGATGATAGGAGTCGAACGTACCGACGACCTTGCGGTGTTGAGCAGAAACGCGGTTTTCGCCCCCCGCGTGCGGGTTCGTTGTGCAATCCAATGCAGACCGCGTAGAGTCGTCAGACTGTACGTGGCAAAGCAGAAGGCAAAGCGCCGGACTCATGCGACCTCCTTCCGCGCTTCGGGCTGCTGTTCGGCGGCCTGCTTGATGGCCGGTGGCCAAGGATAATCGGGTAATCGCTCGACGGCCCCGCGCAGATCAACAGCCTCCAAAGTGGTGTACGTGCCGAGCGTCAGATTGCCCTTATCGCTATGGCGAAGAATGGTCATACGCTCCTTGAGGGTTGCTCTGGTTCTGTCCAACGCGCTTGCCAAGCCATATCGCAGACTGTGAAACGTGACCTTGACGCCCCGGTCGTCCACCGACTTGATGCCCGCGGCTTTCAGGTCTTCGCGGAAGGCGGCAAGCACCTCGTTATCGCCCGGCATGGAAAAGACAGATCCATCCGGCGCCCTTCCCGCCAGGAATGTACGATATTGCTCTGCCCGGCTGCGCTTGATTAACTGAATCGCTTCCATGTGGTTTTTGGTGTGCTCGGCACCAAGGCAAACTGTGGCCTCGTCCAGATCGAAGCAGCCCACCGTCAGGCACCGCAATTCGTTGAGCCGATAGCCCGTCTCGAGCGCCGTCAGATACAGCACGCCTCTTTCCACGCCGCTCATGCCATAGTACGCAGGCCCGAGAGAGGCGGCCCGCAGCAGACAGGTTGCTTCCTCCTGTGTCAGAGCCCGGCGCTGGGATTTTCTTGTCCAGCGAACCGGCTTGATGCCCTTGACGGGTGAGAGGGCGGCCCGGCCGTTCTCGACCATCCAGTCCCCGAACAACTTAAAGCTTGCCTGATAGGCGTTGAAGGTTTTCGAGGCCACGTCCAGTTTCCCAAGACAGGTTTCCACGGCGGCTTTGGTTACGTCCGTCCAAAGACGAAACCCGCATGCATCAATGATGTATTCTACCTGAGTTGTCGTGTTGTGAACATAGACCGGACTGCGCGCGAAACCATGCCGCGCCTTCGTGGTAGTCAACCACTTCGCGAAATCGGCAACATGCTGCGAAAGTGGTATCGTGGCGGTCACATACTCACCGTCGATCAAACCGATCTCGGCGAGCTTGCGGAGTGTGCTTTTGGGCAAGCCATGCAGCCAGTCGGCCAGTCCCCTATCCGGTCGCTGGCCGTAGTGGCGGGCCACGACGAGGCTCTCGATCATCTGTCCAAAGCGCTCCGCCTGCTTTTCCGTCCGGCACCGCTCGACGGGAATCCGCCGACGGACCTGCCGATGGTCCCTGAAATCCAGATACAGTTTCCTCGCCTGGTGCATTTGGCCGTCCCGGCCCCGGTACATGGGTTTGAAGATTCTCATAGTGCCCTCCGATAGAAAAAGCGGCCCGCCAAGGCGCTGAAACACGACCGGCCGCGTGCGGCCAAGGCGTGACCCCGGCGGGCCATATCTCCATGTTCGATTTTGTCGTGTTTCAGCATCTTCAATTCTATCTGTTGGGCCATTCGTGTGTCAATGGGGCACATGGGATTTTCCGCAAAAATCTGTCCGGTCAGTTGGATTTCCAGATCACCACCCACCTACCCCGGTTCGGGCAATTGTGACGTACCCAGGCCATCAGCTCATCGGTGCGCCAGAGGCTACGGCCCTGCAACTTCAACGGCATGGGACCGAGCGTGCCCGACTGATGGAGGTTCCACACCTGGCGGACGCTTATGCTCAAGAGCCGGGCCACACGGGACGCCGGAATCAGCAGCGGCAACGCCGCCGAGGTCTCAGTCTCTTTCGTCGCCGGATTGTCGTTTATAGGTGTCATACCTACGACCAACCGTCCTAACATGCCGCTTCTGCGTCGCTTACGAACCCACCTCGTGCGCTTTGCCGCCGGCTTTGCCAAAAATCGCCTCTCTGGGGGTTCTTCGCCCCCCGGACCGCCGGCCTTTCCCGGCGGCGGCGAAGAAATCCCGCGTCGCTTGGAGAACGCGGTCCCGCCGCTCGTCGGCCCCGCTTGTGGCGGATGACGGCTCGACGATGCGGCCAAGTTCTCGCGCCACCCCTTCCGGGTCGCGGACCCGCCAAGCTTCGCGGGCCAGCTTGACACCATGCAGGGCGTCGAGCCGCACGCGGGACAAAGGCATACCCGGATTCAAATATGGATTTTGTGTGCTCACAGCGTCGTTCCTTCCTTTCCGGCTTACGATGGGCGATGGGAGTCCCCTCGCGCGCGTATAATCAACAGGTCAAATGAACTTATTGATTTATTACTCTGAAAATGAGGATTTCCCCATTTGGTCCACAATAAGCTCAAGCCAAATGTGGACTTATTGGATTTTTGGCTCAAAATCTCAATCAGCTCATTTGGCTCACGCACTTTCACACTCCCGGCCGTACTTTTCGAGCAACGGCTCAAAGTCTGTTCCCGGCAAGCCCCACATAGCCGTCTTGGCTTCGCCGAACCCGATGGACTGGGTGACAATGCCGCAGTTGCCGGCGGCCCGCTTCAAAGTGGACTGAGTGATTTTCTTGGCCTCCGCCCTGCTGAACAAGATGCTTCGCTCTAATGGCCCATTGGCAAGCTGCGTCCGCAGGAAGTCGATGGCTTGTTCAAGTTTGGGTGTCCGGTTCTTCCCTTCGGATTCCGTGTCGCCTTCGTAGCCGGTCAGCGTGCCTTGGGCAAAAACTACGCGGCCACCGTGCTGTATGGTGAAAGATAATCCCTGGGGCGGTTCTCCATCGAAGACCTTCTGACAGATCAACTGACGGCGCTTGCGTTCCTCGTCACCTGGGTCATAGCGGACAATATGGGCCGCCCGGCTGCGGTAGACGATGGCGTAACTGCCGGCAATGCGGGAGATGTCCGGGGCGTCAAATCGTTTGTTCAGCATGGCGACGACGAGCAAGGCTATGTTGTGCTGTTCGGCGAACTGACGCATGCAGCCCATTTCGCCGGTCATATCCTGCGTGTCGTTGAGCTTGCGCCGGGGGTCCACGTAACTGACAAGAGGGTCGATCACGATAAGCCGAACGTCCTTCATGTCCTCCATCTGGCGTTCGAGTTCATGGCGGTAGTGGTTGAAGATGAACGGGGTATCCCGCCGTTCGCCGCGTTCGTCAACGTAGAAAGACCGTACATGAAAGCGAATCTGGTTCAGGCAGCCGCCCATAGCCGTAAACCGGGGTACGAGCACTTTCGGCAGACTGTTTTCGTCCGAGAGATACAAGACAGATCCTTGCGGGCATGGGTCCGGTGTGTCCGGCCATCCGCCGCCTGTCGTCACAGCGGCCGCCGTGAACAAGGCAATGCTGGACTTGCCGACGCTGCTGTTGCCACCGATCAGCGTAAACTCTCCCAGCGGTATGCGGGCCGGCCAGAGCCAGGTCACAGGTTGTTTGACAACATCAACGCCGTTTACCCACTCGTGTTGGATTGCGGCTTCGTTGGGTTCGGTCGCCTCTGCCTTCCTCGCCGCCCCCGGGTTCTTGGCGCCGATGCTGCGCGCGATCGTCTGGAGTTCCTCATCTTTCAAAGGCGGATCGCAACGCTTGTTTTCCTCGCGCAGGGCCGCCAGGATCGCGGGTTCTCCCATGCCGCGGTGTCTCATCGTCCCGGCCAGACTGGTCAGGGTGCTATTTCGTTTGCCTTCCGTGATCATCCCCTCGACGGCTGCTGCTGCTGGCTTGGCGACGGGAGCATCAACGAGCCGGCTCAGGATGGCTGCCGGCAATTCCGCCACGCCGCCGCGCGGGTCCCTCAGCCAACGATAGACGCCGCCGGAAATGTGAAGGGACGGCGGGGCGACGACATAGCCGCCGGTGCCCCGGATATCCAGGCCCGGCCCCAGCTTTCCGGCACTGTTGCGGATATCCGCTCCCGCCGGCCAGCGGAAATACAGTTGTCTGCCGCCGCCGGTAGCGACGGTTGCGGTGTCGGGCAACTTTCCGAGAGCCTTCACGCTTTCGTCCCCCCCATGACGCGGGTCGATATCGAGAACGACGAGCCCCGACTCCGGGCCGGTGCGAATCCCCAAGTTTATGACCTCACCGTTGGCGTACCACCTGCATATAACGTTGCCATCCCGCGTCGCATCCTTCAGGCCGTGTGGCGCAAGCCTGCCATGTGGGTGCTTGGCAGGCGAATCACAATCAGCGCGGCCGCAGGCGCATCGGCCATCCCGAACTGCGTAGATCGGCAATACGGACCAGCCAAGGTCCAGATAGCCGATAGCTGCGTCGCAGAAGGGTTCGTTGACAGCCATCTATGCCGCCTCCGAAGCGTGGCGCGCCTCGACGAGTTGCCGCAGCCAGCGCTCCGCGAGAATCCGCCCTTCGCGCGCCTGACGCGCTGGCAGGCTGTTGGTCTGGGCCGACAAGAGCAGGATCAGCAAGCCCAAGGTAGCACCCTCACTTGATGCGGCCGGCCGGGGACTCATAACGCGTGCTCGCTGGGGTGCTGATGCCGCCGGTGTGGGCGGCAAGCGCCGGCAGTATGGCCTTGACAAGACGTGAGGGGACGCGTAGAATTCCGGTCGGTTGGTCGTCGCCGCCGCTCGCTGGACTCGCCGGTCCGGGGCGGCTTTTTCATTTCTGCACGTGCGCATCATGAACGTACTCCTTTTTTTCGTGGTGTTTGAGTGAGGCTTCAATCTCGGCTTCGTCGAAACGGACTTCGCCGTCAGGCAGAACGATGTGGGGTATCCGCCCAGCCTTGGCCAGCTTCAAGGACCGGCCCGCTGGATAGCGGAACAATAGATCAACTTCACTCGGTTTCAATAACGTTACGTTCATGCCCGGATACTACGAGCCTGAACCTACGATGGAAATGGTGTTGGGTGTGACTTGGAGGTACTCGAAACCAGTTGGCGTGAGTTGGAGGCAGTTTTCGAGGGACTCTCAGGCTTTTTCCAGCTTCTCAATTGTGTACGGGTCTAATCTATCGAGGCAGATCGTCCAGGTCTGGTGATTTCCCGCTGGTTGTAGGTCCTTGTCTGCTACCCATGCTTTGAAGGTCTTGGGGCTATCTATCCTGAGCGCACGCATCATCTTGGCCTGACTCATCGGCTTTGACCTTCTTCCGCCGGTAGCCTTCCCACTCGGCCCATCCCCCTGCCCCTGTGTCGTCGGTTTCTGGTCAGACCACGGCGGTCCGGCGTCCGCTGACTTTTCTTCGGCCAGAGTCTTTTTGCACCAGATTCCCAGAGCGAACAGGCCGGAGCGAATGTCGGCCTCCTGGGCCGGGAGATCCGTCATGCCGGGTTCCCACGCCCTCCAGGCACGTTCGTAAAGCTCCTTATATCGTTCCCTGCGAAATATCGCCAACCGAGTTTGCAGGTCCGGTCCCTGTTGTAATTCTGAACGATAGAAGCGGTCCCGGCGCAGCCAATCGATCTCTTTTGCTGGTGCCGGGCGGATTTGTTCCTTGTACCGCTCGTCTTCCATGGCCTCCTCGATGGCCGCCAGCAGCGGCAGAAAGTCTTCATAGTTGGCCTGGCTCATCAGTCTCCGCCCCCTGAAAAAGAGAAACCGCGTCCGAGCAGGCGTTTGTGGACACGATGTCCCGGGCGCGGTCCTTGGTGATATGATTGCCGTGTTGTTTTCATCGTATCCACGGCCGCTTTTCTACTCGATCTTGAAGGCGACATCAAGCCCGAGGCGGAGCCGGCCGGGTCCCTTTTTCTGGGGGCGAGAAACTCCATGGTGGACTTTCCACCATTTTGACGGAAAGTGAGATCTGTCCTGGCGCCCCGGTTCTTTTTTAGGCGCCGGAAAACCCCCCCTTCACCCTCTTTTAAGGCCTGACAAAACCCACAGGCATGCACAGGGACGGGCGCACTGTTCCGCATTGGTAGCAATGCGTTGCAGTAGCCTCATGGTCCTGCTCCTGCTGGCCTTGGGTCCGCCCCTTTTTAAGGACCCAAAAAACTCGAAGGCCGTTTTTTCTGGAGGCGGGAAACTCAGCAAGCGTACAGGCTGGTGAGGCCGCTTTGCATACCGGTTCTCCCGGGACACAACGGACAAAATCCCTCTTTCTGAGGTGATTTCGCACGGTTCTTCATGGCATGAGTATGATGAAGGGCCGGTCAGCCCTTTTTTAAGTGGCAACATCGCCCACGCGCAGTGGCTTTCGGAATCCCCGTCTTCTCCGGCGTTTGGCTGCCCATTCATAGACCCAATCGGGACAGCGTTTCACATACCAACCTTCTGCGCGGCACCAGCGCTGCAAAGTCATTCGTGGTATTTGCAGGACTCGGGCCGTGGCTCGGACCCCGAGGTCATCGATCAGCCGCAGCGCGTATCGCTTTTGTGGGTCGGAGTACCAGCGGCCGCTGCCCAGCCCTCGGAACTCCCAGCGCATCTCCTCGTAGACCTGCTGTTGGGCTTGGATCATTGCCTGCCTTGCTGCAAGTTTGCTCATTGCTCTATTCCTTGCGTGTGCATGAGCGTCATTATTACCGCCCGGACACGCTCTGGCAACTTCGGCCATGCCGGCGTCATTCGTTCTGGCGCAGATGACTCTTGCCCCTGTCACTGATCCCCCAGACGCCGCGCAGGGAGTCCTTCTTCAGCAGACCTTCGTTGACCATCGAATTGCATGCCCATTGAGCGGCGTTACGCCAGCGCAGATTGTCGGGGCTTGAGACCAATGGTTCATAGTCGGGTTTCTTCAGCGTGCCCTTCATCTTCTTGCCGACACGGTCCAAAACCTCTGCCACTTCCCGGAGCCGCCCATCTGTGGCCGCTTCTTCTGCTGTGAGAAAGCATGTTACATTCGCAGATCGTCAAGAAACTCCGATGCTGGCTCGACGCTTGTTACGAGCAGATGATCCCGTGCACGGGTGCAGGCAACGTACAGCAGGTGTCTTTCCGTGTTGTACACTTCTTCCAGGTCCGCATCGTCCGAGACTGTTTCGATCCGTTGCTGCAAAGGAACGACTGCATCATCACAGGCCATCACGACGACGGCCCGGAATTCCAGGCCTTTGGCAAGGTGCATGGTGCTGATCGAAACATGCCCGCTGATCGTGTCCACGTTCTCATCGAGTACCTTGAAGGGTAGCCCCGCATCCTCGACGGCCGCGCGTCCTCTGTCCAGTTCGGCCGCGGAACGTGTGAAAACACCTATTTCGTGCGGCATTATGCCCTCGTGGGTGCGATCAGAAAGCCACTGACTGACTGTCTTGATTTCTTCCTCCTGGGTGGCCAATTCCATGATGATTGGCTTTGGCCCGTTGAACACCGAAATCGTTCCACTCCTTTCTTCGGTGTTACCGTCAACGTCTGAGAGTTCGGGTGCCAGTAGGCGGTCCGCCTGCGTTCTGATCTGATGTGATGTCCGGTAATTGATTCTGAGCGTGTGGGAACGACCACGAATATCGACGCCGAGCGATTTCCACGAGAAGGGCTGCTGGAAAATCCGTTGGCCAAGGTCCCCGGCGCAGAAAAGGCGGTTTGGTCGCCCGGCTGTAAGTGCGGCGAGAAACCGTAGCTGAGCAACACTGACATCCTGAGACTCATCTACGACGGCGAAGTCGAAAGGCAGATGTTTGCTTTCCGCAAGCCGGGACGCCAACTGAGTGAACAAGTCGGAGAACGTCACCAAGTCCCGAGCCCTCAGAGTGGACCGGACTCGGTGGAAGATCGACCAGAGTACCGCACGCGGTTTTTCCGGCAGACGCGTTTTTCGGCCCAACCGCATGACATCACGATACGCCTCCCAGGTTTCCAACTGCCACGCGTCAACGACCTGCTCCCACTCTGTCAGCAGGAAATGTGTGCTGAACTTGTGTCCCTCGACTTCTCCGGCTGCTTCCTTCAGAAGCTGCTGTAGCGCTTCGCGGGATGCAATGTGCGGACGGCCGAAGTTCAACTCATAAAGCCGCCGGCCAATCGCGTTCATGGCATGCACTTCCAGGCGTTCGCCAATACGAGGTTGGTTGCTGATCAATCGTCTCAGTTTCGTTCTCAAAGCATTCGCCAGGGTGTCGGAAAAGGTAGTGAGTAACACCCGGGCATCGGGGTTGGTGCGAGCAAGGAAGACGGCCCGGTGGAGTGCTACGATTGTTTTTCCTGTACCAGCCGAACCTGAGACCCTCGCAGGACCGCAGTAATCCCGTTCAACCAACTGTCGCTGTGCTGGATGTAGAAAGACAGTCCATTTCTCCCATGGATACTCCAAGGCTTGTTCAAGTTCCTCAACGTTGTTCATCACCCGGAATCTTCGTTGTGCATCAGGATGGTCGAATGGGTCTGCCCCCAGTGCAACCGGCTGGACCACTTGCGGCGTCTTTCCAGTGGCCAGATCCAACAACGCCTCAGCGGCCTCACTTGGAAGATGGTCGGCCAATTCCAGTACGGTGTCTTCGTTGGCTTGGCGTACATCGGCTATCCACTCGGCCGGCACGCCGTAGCTCATTAGATCCTCCTCAGAGACGTCAGCGAACAGCAGCGGCTTTGGTGGGACGGGTTGTTCGACATCAACATACTTGGGGACGGTGATCTCTTTGACCGTCTCCCGCACCTCTACCAGTTGCGCTACGCCGGTCTTCGGATGGGTCTCGACCTTTCGTCGCTCGGCCCAATGGTAGGCGTTGTCGTGATGATCCACGTAGCACAGCAGCAGGCTGGTGTCCGTCTTGTGTACAATCAGCCTGATGTTCCGGCTAACGCGCACCGACCAGAAGTTGGGGTCTCTGGCCTTGTCGAGCTTGTGGAACTGCATGCCCGGATTGGCCGGATTCATTTGCAGGTCAAAGGCCGTTGTTTTGACGGCCTTCTGCTCCTGGCCGGTCAGGTGGGTGAGGCTGTCGGTGAATGTGTCGGCGATGCGGAATTCCATGAAGAGTTGTCCATCACAATTGATGCGGCGTCAGGATCGGGCACTTTGGATAAAAGGGCTCCAGCAGCAATACATGTCTCTTTGCGCGTGTGATTCCGACGCGCAGAATTCTCCGGCTACGATAGTACGGGGGAGGATCATCACGCCACACCAAGCTGGATTGCCATTGCTTGGATGGAAGTGGCTGGCCCTCGCGTACGATGATGACTGCGTCGAACTGCTTGGCCTTCGACTTGTGAATTGTCATGACGTGAACGCCCCGCAAATCTTCGATGCCAGCAAGTAACTGATCTTCAGTCAGTGCGGCGTCGAGGGCTTCGCAAGCGCGAACATATGCCCCTTCATTGATCCACATTGCAGAAAGGTTGGCCGAAATCCTCTTGCCCCTATTGAAGGCAATCAGATAGTCCAAGTTCTCGGCGATGCGGTTCAACTCATTACAGGTGGATTTTCGTAGCAAGCCCTTAACCTCTATCCAGTCCCGTCTGGGATCGCCGGATAGTTGAATTGTTCCTGCGTCATTGACGACAGCTTCGACGGCGCGAGGGAGTTTGGCCTTGAGACTTTTCCCTTGGGCGGTTTCCTTGGACCATTTCAAATACTTGGCAGCATCCTGGATGGCGGTCTTGCTGCCCTCGGCCCTCCTTATAGCCGCCAACAGATCGAGGCACCTTGCGGCGTCTTTATGTATGTTTGCTTTCGACTTGGGCTCAAGAAGAAATGCAGCAAGCCTCGCCGAGAGCAATGCGGCAGCCTCGTCGAAAAGCACCTTGTGGCGAATAGGTTTCGGGCCAGCATTCAGGCCGGCGCATATCCGTGCTACAGCCGCACTGGTAGGTGCCAGAAAGGCAATGCTCTCTGGCCATTTGCCGGTTGCTTTTTTGACGGTTCGATAGACACGTCCCAACGCAACGCGCAGACGTTGACGTGCATCTCCCTTCGGATGGTACATCTGGCGAGAGACACCGCTGTAGGGCGATCCTCGGACTATGTTGCTGGCGATATCATTCGCAAAGGTGGTGATTTCGGTGCCTGGGCTACGATTGTTCTCGCCGCCAAGATCGACTCGTAAAGGCTTCAACACACTCTCAATGTGTGCGATGCGTTCGGGACCAACCCCCTCCAAATGGTCAAAGATCTGCTGACTCAAATCGCCAAGGCAGATGACTTGAGTATGTGTTGAGAGAATCTCGATGCAATGCCAAGCATCCGAACCGGTATCTTGCGCCTCATCAAGGAAGATGACTGGATGGCGGTCAGCAACCAGCTCGCGAACCAATTGACAACGGCTCAGCAGTTCCACTGTTTTAGGGGCAAAGAGATCGAAAGTGATCCTCCCTTCCTGGCAGAACAAACGTTCCCGCTCGGCTTGCCACGCGATCCATTCAGGGCTGGGAACCTGACCTTTTTGTGGCGGTTTCAACCCTCCCGACATGGCCTTCTCGTCGTGGGGGAGCAGCAACTCCAGTCGGCGCTTTGGGCAACCGACGAGATAGCCATGACTTCGCAAAAGCTCCCAGCAAAATGAGTGAAAGGTATGGATGCACAGTTGATGCCGCTTTGCCTTCTCGACCTCAGTTTTTGATGCCTCACCGATGCGTGCTACCGCCGCGCGCGAGAAGCTGAGAAAGAGAATGGCTTGACCTGGTCTTAGTCCTTCCTGGATCAGACAGACAGCTTTCTTGAGTGCGATTGTTGTCTTGCCACTACCTGGCCCGCCAAGGACGAGAACGTGTCCCGTTGCGTTCAGTATCTGTTGCCTCTTCTCACAAATGTGCATCGTCACGTCACTGGTTCCGTCTGCGGTGTAGGTGGTACTGCGGCGGCGCGGGGAGTCTCAGCCGCCCCCTCGCCGCTAATTGGCGGCGATGGCGCTGCCACCGGTCTTGGAAAATCGGCATAGACGCGGTCCATGAAGCGCGTGATGCTCACCGGCAGTTCTGCTATATCGCACATATCTATCAACCTCGCTGCATAGCCGTTGCCTTTGTTGCTTCTCAGTGCCTTGGTCATGTGGTCCCTGATAGATTCATCATCTGGACGAGTTGAAGGAACACCAAGATGGCCTTGTTCTCCAGATTGGCGAAGAGTATCGAGTAAGTTCCACTGCCGATTGACTGGCGTCTCTGTTACCAGCAACTTCTCAATGCCAGCGTACGCGGTTTCGTTGGGTACATCGAAACTGTCAACGAATTTCTGCTGTTCCTCGGGGGTTCTCGTCTTCCTATCATAGAAGGCGTATGTCTTCAAGCCCAGTGCCTTGAAGAAGGCACCGAAGTTCGGGAGCGAACCGTCACCATCGACGGAGAAGATGGTGATGCCAGAGAGGTCAAGCGGATAGCGGTTAGTAGCTACAGTCTCCACCTTGTCCGCAACTGCGGTCAGCACGCTGTGCTCCGTAGTGCCTTCGACGACGATGACGCCGGGGCCTAGCATAGCTTCAGCGAGACCGCGCCGCGCATGGCGCTTGTACATCTTACCTTTGATCGTTGTACCTCCAGAAACGACTGTCGCTGTCAACTCTGCGGTCGGGCTGCGCCGAAGGATCATGATCTGAGTAGGGTCGAAACGCTCAATTACATAGGGGGAGTGCGAAGTGACGAAACACTGAGTCGTTTCTTCGAGGAGGTAGTTCGCGATGCGTCGCTGCGTATGGGGGGGCAGCGCGATTTCCGGTTCCTCCATAGCGAAGATGACATTGTCCTTCTTTACTTCTGCAATGAACGTGAGGAGAGCAAGAACCAAGATGTTCAGAGTACCGGCCCCAACGTTCTGGAAAGGGACTGGTTGCTGGTCGGGCGACAGGGACAGAAAAAACGAGATCGTCTTTCGCAGGTGTTCACGAGTGAGTTGAGAAACGAAGAGGCGGGTTGCACGGCCGTTGCTGTTGACGCTTATATATTGAGCCAGCCGCTTCTCGATGGAGTCAAGCAAAGGAGTCAGATCCGCTGCATCGGCGTCGATGGGTGGATCAAGCCCACGTAATCGCTTGATCGACTTCTCCCACAAGCCGGTACGAACTCCCTGCAACTTCAGGATGATATCGAGAAGCGAGCCACGTTCCAGGCTCAGGGCACGGGAGCCGGTGCGTAACGCGCGTAGATAGAGAAAGCCGAACATTCGCTTGACCTTTTTGCCGACTCGTTCCAGTTCGCCCTCGGGACTGTTAGGGCTATGTGAAAAATATGTATCTGCCTCGAATTCGTCTTCTTCCTGGTTGTAGGCCGCGACTGTCCGAAGTCTAAGACATCGCACGACATTTGGAGACACCCCCTGATCGGCCTCTCCTTGTGTCAAGAGACGCTGCTCCAGCATATGCCAGAGCTCGGTGTGCGAGAAGCACGTGCGTTCGACTTCGGCACTCAAATCGATCAGCATGACTTCAACGCACAACGGCTTGGGCGTCGTACCATCCTCGGCCAGATACTCGGCATTGTAGAAATCGAACTCATCAACTGGTGGAAATCGTCCGAGACGGTCAGGGCCGAGAACGAGATCCAATGCTTCGCAGACGGTACTCTTTCCGACGTTGTTCCCGCCAACAAAGAGAACGTGTCCATCGAAGAACAAGTCGGCCTTTTTCACTCCTTTGAAGTTCTCAATCGTCAGGCGTTTGACTTTCATGGTTTGTCTGCCTCGACTCGGAACACCTTCATCACTTCATCGCCCAGATGGTTGATGACCTTCACCGCAATGCGGCCGGACTTGGGCTTGTCAAAGGGCCGTGATGTGTCACTGCGTAATGTCGCCCAGGCCTCTTCATTGATCTCGGCCCTGAGCGTTGTCTTGAGCGCACTGTAGGGATCGTTCGCTCCGAGAAAGTAGGCGTGGCGGACGAAGAAGCTCTCTTCGTTGTAGTCTGTGTCGATAAACCAGCAGGCGATACCTTCGGCTCCGTCGCTGCGGACTTCGCCGGTGTTGGGGTGGAAGACATCCACGCCGTTGATCTTGACCTGGATTTGGCCGTCTGTGGCGTCGAGGATGTCGATGTCCGGCTCACCGAAGATCACAAACAGGTTGCCCTTGCCCGTGTTCTTCAGGTCGTCAGCCATGTGCAGATCGGCATTCATCCGCGCCTTGAGCACAGGGATACGGCCGAGCCTGTCGAACTCCGATGAGTGGGCGTCATAGTTGAAGGCGCAGGTGATAAGCACGTCGAAGCCGGCGTCGCCCGCCTCGCGCGCCGCCGCTACGAGGTCTGGGCGAGTTACGGTTCCGAACTCCGGGCCGATGAAGATACCCGCACGCTTCTCCGTGCCGGACTCCGCCTCACCCTCTACGTACCGGCCCTCGGCGCAGATGAAGTGCCCCGGCCATGGGGCAATGGACGTGAAGTTGATCTTGTCATCCCTGTGTGCCTGCTGCACGCCAGCGGTCTTCAGGTTGTCGAGAATCATCTGGGCGAAGTCGGCCTCCTCGTCAATGAGTTCCTGCGATTTGATCGGGTCGATTAGCTCATCGTTCTCATCCACGGCCAAGACACGGTGCGGAGAGAGACTCTCGACCGTGAACGGTCCGGCCACGCGGACCTTCCTTTTGTCGTCGTATGGCTTGTCATAGAGCTTTTCAGGCTCGGCTTTGGCGGCGATGGAGGCGTCCATCTCCTTCTGCCGGCTGATGCGGGCCTGCCACCAGTCGGCGTGCAGCTTCGTGGCTGCGTCCGACCACTTGGCGTCGGGCTCGCGGGGAATCTCCCACTCCTGCCAAGTCTTCTTGAGCATGGCGTTCAGCGACTCGCGCAAGGGCTCCAGCTTCGCCTGCCACTTCTCCCAGATGACATCAATCTCCGCGTTGTTGGCGATGGACTTGAGCGTGATGTGCGGCACGTGCTCGTAGACGAAACCGTGGCGGATGTTTCCATGCACCGGTTGCGAACTCGGCGCGGTGCGGGTGACTTCGGCTTCCTTGAGCTGGCCCTCTCGGGAATCGGCCAGCAAGTAGTACGGGTAACGTGCACCCATGATGCGGGCACGGGCCAGCGCCATTGCCACGCGCGAGGTGTCAATCGTGATCCAGCGGCGGCCCCATTGCTCGGCTACATAGGCTGTCGTGCCAGAACCGCAGGTCGGGTCAAGCACCAAATCACTGGGATCAGTGGTCATAAGGATGCAGCGTTGAATAACCCCGGCCAACGTATAGACAACGTAAGCCGGTTTATCGCCAAAACCTGAAGCGCGGATGTCATCCCACTTATTGGTAATGATCTTGAATGGGTAGCTATCATGATAGGCCTTTCGAGTCAGGGTCTTTCCAACTCCAACTGCGCAACCGGATTTCAGAAATGTCGTTGATAATCTTTCATATTCGCAGGACCAGTGTCTGCCTGGTGTAGGATAGTAATCCTTGTCCTCAAAATGGATAGGACGGTTCTCCCCAGGGCCCTGAGAATCCGTTCCTTTCAATCTCAGAATCCTACCTTCGGGGATTGGATCCAAGCCACTCTTTTGGCGGAGAGAAAGGTCAATGAGCCGTCCTAAACTATCTTCAACGCAAACGTATCTTTCTTCTGGATTATCGATGGCCTCTTTTGGTGCAAGTAACTTGCGGAACTTCGTACTAGAACGGTCTCTAGCATACCACAAGATATAGTCTGAGATGTTCGACACAAATTGTGGTGTTCTTCCACTTGTCTTAGTAAACAGCAACTGGGCTATGTGGTTTTCCTCGCCGAAGACTTCGTCCAAGAGGGAACGCACCCGGTGCACATTGGCGTCACCGATCTGGACAAAGATGGAGCCGGATGGACTGAGTAAGTCACGAGCAACGGTTAATCGATCGCGAATGTAGGTAAGGTAGCTATGAACACCATCGCGCCAAGTGTCCCGAAATGCTTTGACTTGTTCCGGCTCTCTTGAAATCTCAGCAACCTTATCTGTGTCGCTCATTTTTCCTGTCGTAGACCACTGGAAGTTTGAGCGAAACTTGATGCCGTAGGGTGGATCGAAGTAGATGCACTGCACCTTCCCACGCAGGCCCTCGCGCTCCGCCAAACTGGCCATGACCTGGAGGGAGTCGCCGAGGATCATGCGGTTGGTCCAGTTGGCTTCGTGCTGGTAGAAGTCAGCCGAGCGGGCGTGGGCGGGGAGACCGTTGAAGTCGGCAAAGAGGTCGAGTTGGAATCCCGGCTCCTGAGCGCTCTGCTCGCGGGTCAGGCGAAGCAGGTCATCAATGAGCACCTTCGGGTGGACTTTCTCCTGGATATAGAGCGGCGGTGCATGGACAACCAAGTCAGACCAGTCCTGCTCATCCTTGCCGCGCCAGACCAGTTGTGGGTCGAGGTCGCGGTTGCGCCGTTCATAGGCAAGGCGAATCGGGGACTGCTCGCGTTTCTGCATGACCGACTGGAACTCGGCCGTGGGGATGTTCTTGCGCGAAGCGTCCGTGTGCGTGAGCGTTTCAACTGTCTTGCTCGTCTTCTTCGTGGGTTTTCTCTTGGCCATGGTGTTTCCCTACACCGCCGGCTGGGCAGTAAATGACTGGATCATTTTGTTGAACTCGGCTTCGACTCTCGCGGCAAAGTCGGCCTCGATTTGGTAGACCTCTGCAAACTCGGCGAACGCCCAGCGGCCGTAGGTGCCAAGGTGGTTCACGCCCGGAACCCAGTAGATCTCCATTGTCGCTTTCTTTTCCTTGGCATCCTCACGCCGGTAACCCTTGATCTCAACGACAAGGTGCAGCAGGTCATCATCTCCCCGGCCGTCGTCAACAAGGACGATGAAGTCGGGCAGGTAGCGACGTTTCTCGGAGCCGTAGCGGTATGGCACTTCGAGACCAAGGTTATGGTTCTTGACATAGGCCCTGACGCGGGGGTGGGCCTCTGCGACGCGGCAGAACTCCGCCTCCCAATCGCTGTCGAGGATGACCCAGTTGATGTGGCAGCGCCGGGCGTCGGTTTGCCAGTGGTCGGTTTTCGACGTTCTGAAGTTAACGTGGATGGTAGAGCCGGTGGGATTGTAGGCGTCGGGCACGGCCCTGATCGGCCTTTCGCCGATGAGTTTCCGCGTGATGCCAGCGGTGATACGTTCGCAGGCCATGTCCGCCAACTCCTGGTACATCAGTTGGGCGGGATAGGTGCCTCCCTTGCAGACAAGGCAGGTGTCCAGCCACTCCTTGGTAATGCGTTTGAGTTGGCCGAACAGATGGAGCTTGGGTTCTTCGCCGGGATCGCGCCACTTGGTGTAGAGCAGACGCTTGGCAACATGGAACAGCAGCGTTGAGCGTCGGAGATCCCCGGTGTGGATGAGGTTCAGATCGATGCCTTCGCCAATAATGCCCTGGTTTCGCGTCTGTGTGGGGCCAACGAGGTCCGGGGTCAGTTCCAGAATGGAGTCGTCGTTGAACTCGGCGCTCAGCCGTTCTTCGGGCAATTCCACACGATAGCCCTCGACGCGTGGGAAGCGGATCTCCAGGTGGTCACGCTCGGGCCGAACGGCCTTGACGTGGATTGTCTCACGCGGGGGCTGAGGCGGGGCAACGACCGGCTTGGCCGTGAAGTCGAACGGAATGCCCAATATGTCGGCGTATTCGACGTTGAACAGGTTCTCTTCGTTTAGGTCATACGACTGACGGCGCAGGGCGCGGCCGATGACTTGCTCGCAAAGAAGCTGCGTGCCAAAGGCTCGCACGCCCAGTATGTGGGTGACGGTCCTTGCGTCCCACCCTTCGGTGAGCATGGACACGGATACCACACAGCGGATCGGTTCGCCGAGCCGATCTTCCTTGCCCACCGTGTTCATGACTTCCCGGAGCAGATCCTGATCGGTGATACTCTCAGCCTGTCGACGGTCTCCAGTACGTTCGATAATCTCCCGGCGGAACCGGTCGATCTCATCACTGGCCATGGCACGGAAGTTCTCGTCAAGTGCGTCACCGGATTCAAGCTGCTCGCTGTCGATGAGCAGCGTGCGCGGACGGGGGAACTGGTTGCCGTGCTCGTCGAAATTGCGGAACAACGCCAAGCGGCCGTTTTCCAGAGTAGTCGAACCATCTTCGTTTTCCCGGTGAAAGCCCGAAATGTAATCGTACACGAGCTTGGATATTGACGTGTTCTGGCAGACGACAATGAAACAAGGAGGCACCCTGATCCGGCGTTGCTGCCAGAGATTGTAGGTCTTCTCATAGTGGCCATAGATGGCATCCAAGGCCGTCTGAAGCTCGGTAGGAAGGCTGAGCGGATCGAGCACCTTGCCCTTACCCCGGCCCTTCTTGGGCATTCGTGGGCCGATGTGCTCCCAGAGATTGCGGAACTTGGGCATTTCTTCACCCGGTATGTTGTCCGCAACTGGTACGCGTGGCAGCTTTACGATCCCGCATTCGATGGCATCCATGAGGGAGAAGTCGCACATCGTCCAGGGGAACAACGTGCCTTCTGCATAGCCCGAACCGCGTAGAAAGAACGGCGTGGCAGAGAGGTCAATTACATGGCTGATGCCCAGCTTGCGGTTCACGGCTTCAAGCCCAGACATCCAGAGACGTGCGGCTTCCTTGTTCTTTTCGGCTTCCGTCTTGTCGTCGCCTTTGAGACCCTCTTCCTCATGGCTGTTGCGTTTCTCGCGGTAGCAGTGGTGCGCCTCGTCATTGAACACCAAGATGTTCTTCATGCCCATCAGATCTGGCATGACCCGCTGGAGCATCTGTCCCTCGGTTTCACACGTGTTGAGTGCCTCGCCTCGGCCTTGCAGCAGAGACCGACCGCCCTTGGATAATTCCACCCGCTCGCGGAGTTTGAAGGCATGGTAGTTGGTGATAATGATCTTCGCACGTTGGAGGTCATCAACCATATCGCCGGGGACAAGTTCACGGCTTTGATAGTAGGTGTCTGGATCGTTGGGCTGGAGCACGCGAAGACGGTCACGGATCGTCAGGCCTGGGGTGACGACGAGGAAGCCACGGGTAAACTTCTTACTGTTTGGCTTACGAATGGCGTTGATGGTCTGCCAGGCGATAAGCATGGCCATGACTGTTGTCTTGCCTGTGCCCGTGGCCAGCTTCAACGCCAGACGCAGCAGATCGGGACTGGTCTCCGCGTTGGCTGCAATCAAGTAATCGAGGAATTTTGTGCCTGTCTTCCCCGACTTCGGAGCCACTTCGGTCAGCCATATAACGGTCTCAACCGCCTCAACCTGGCAGAAGAACGGGCGAATGTCATTGAACTTGTGATGTCGCCAGTGCTGAAGCAGACGAGCGGTTTCTGGCGTGACTTGCCACTCATTCGGATTCGGCCAGGACCGCCACTGATCGACTTGGCTACGAATCTCGTTGATGATCGGCGTGGGGTCGTATTGCTGCTCTTGCGTCGAAAGGCCTTTGCCTTCGTCGAATACGAGTTCTCGCTGCGCCACTTGGTGCTTTCGCTTCTTGGGCTTCGGAATCGGTGTGATGAACTCCGCACGGCGACGATTCTCGATAATCTGCCCAGTGGGCTGGCCATCTGCATCAAGTTCCCAATGTCGAGCCGGGTACTCGTAGGGCGAGTTGAGAATAGGCCGCTCGAAGAACCGATCTTGCGCAGGTGAATTGCCCTCGGATTTTGCACTCATAATACACTCTCAAGCAGCGGTTCACGGCCTTTGGGAACACAGAAATGGGTCGATCTTAAAGACATGCTCGTCACGGCATCCATCTTCTGGAGATTGGGCAACAGTCGGCGCAAGGCATGGACGACCGTGTTGTCCCCCCGGTTATCAATAATTACCGGCAACTTCTCCGCCATGTCGCGGCCTCCCAACTCTGTGAATACTCGCGGACTCGCCTGAATCCTACCCTCTTGTATCGGCAGAAACAAGGGTATTCTGAAAGCCAAAACGGGCCAATCAGGGCCGATAACTGCCCACCGTTGCCAGAAGAGCATACCCTTATTCTAACAAGGCGGTTTCCAGGCGCGCGATGTTGATGCAAAATCCACCTCCGCTCAGAATCATCGGCTCGCGACCGGAAATGTGCGTTCCAAGCACTCGAAAACAAGCTTTGGGTGAGCTTTCAGCTAAAACCGCAGTTTCCAGCCCAGAAATGAGGACCTGAAAGGGACATGGTATCCGAAAGTCACGTGAGCACGTTGAAAACAGAAGCCCCCGCGTTTGGTGAGGGAGAGAGACAAGTGAGATAACAACGCGGGACCTATGGCCTATCTTGAGAACCTGTCACAGTCCAATAGGAACGCCGTGTTACAGACGAATAGTCAGCGGGCTTCGAGGACCTTTACCGGCTCGACGGGTTTGGACTTGACGCCGGGCCAGCTCTGGTAGTTTTGGAATTCCTGCTCGTGCCTCTCGAATGCCTGGCGGTTCCTCTCGGAGGCCGCGTCCAACTGCTCCATTCCCTGGGTCAGCACGCCGGCCGGTCGGATGATCTCGGTTTTCACGAAGATGTACAGCTTGCTCTGTAGGTCCCGATTATTGATGCTGCGAAACAGCCCGCCGATGAGCGGGACATCACCGAGGATCGGGACCTTCGCGCCGCCTTTGTTTTGATTGAGTCGCAGCAATCCCCCCAGAATGATCGTGCTGCGGTCCGGGACAAAGACGGTAGTCTTCAGCTCGCTGGCAGTCGTGTCCGGCGGTTTCTCATCCTCTGTCTCGCGGAAGTCCGAACGGGTCAACTGGATATCCAGCCGAAGCAGGTCACCTTGACTGATGTGGGGCGTAATGTTCAAAGTGATACCGGCCTCATACGGCTCGTAAGTGACCGCCGTCTCAATCAACGTCACCTGATTGCCGGCCGCCCCGGAACTCACGGGGATCGAGGCACGCTTGACGACGTAGGTCGTGTCCGTCGTCTTGATCGTGCCCGCTTCGTTATCGTTGACGAGGATCTTGGGTTTGGCCAGGATACGGCCGTAGTTTTTCCTCTGGATCGCCTGGAGCAGCAGGTTGATGTGCTTATCGCCATAGAAGGCCGTCAGGTTGCCGCTATTGGACTGAAAGTCAGCAAATTGCGAGCGGTCACTGGCGGCCAGTCGATCCATGATGTCGGCGGAGGTAATGGGGTTCTCGCCCGGAACCAGGATTCCCGTCAGCCCGGAAGTCTCTGTCAGGTCCGGAGCACTTGCGATCAGATTCAGGTCATAGTTGAACGCGTCGGACTCTGTGATTTCCACGAGAGTCACATCAATCAGGACCTGGGGCCTGCGCTTATCGAGTTTTTCGATCAGACCGGCAATCCAGTCCTGATCCTTCCTGTTGGCGTGGACAATCAAAGAGAAGGTGTTCTTATCGGGGATAATGGTCATCGGCTCTTCGGTTCTTGGGATGGTCTTTTCCACCTTGCCGTCGGCGGTGGTGATGGTCTCTTGGATTAGCTTACCGAGAACCTGCGCGAGTTGTTCCGGGTTCTGGTTCTCCAGGAAGTAAATCTCGTAGGGAACGGATTCCTGCCGGGCCTCCGTATCGATCTGCTCGATGATCTTCTGTATCCGCTGGTGCTGCTGTGCCTTGGCGTTGACCAGAAGTGAGTTGGTCGCCTCCAGCACCACCACCTGGGGGCCATCCGGCGTACCGGCCTCTGAAGGACTGACCATTACTGCCGGTGTGACCGGTGCGGGGCCGGACTGGGAAGCTTTCGCCAGTCGGGCACTCGACGCCGCTACCGGACCGATGACCTGCAACTGCTGGAGCTTCCTGGCGACTTCCTCCGCCCCCGTGTGTCTGATGTTGTAGACCCTTAAGGTCCGCAGGTCCTGCGACGATACATCGATGTAGTCGATGACCATTCGCAGTTGAGTGTGCTGCTGGGCAGTGGCGTTAACCAACAGAGAATTGGTCGTCTCCAGGAGTACTACCTGCGGCTGCTCTGCGGCAGCGGCTTCCGTTGTGCCTGCCGCTGCTGTGCCAGCCTTCGGCGCTTTGGTCCCGGCACTTGCCGCCGGATCGGTGATCTGTAACTGCCTGAGCTTATCGAGCACAGCCGAGGCGTCAACGTGCTTGATTTCGTAGACGTGGAGCGTTCGCAGGTCCTGCTGCGGCACATCGAGTGCCTCGATCAAGCCCTCCACCGTCTCAAGCTGCTCGGCCGGTCCGATCATCAGCATTCGATTGGTCCTCTCATCTGTGTCGAGGTATACAACCGGACCACTGGGTAGCTGGGCCGCCCTGGATTCGCCGGCGCCCTGTGGGCCTCGGGCTGGTCGTGCGGCGGTCTGCGATGGTTCTGCCTGCACCGATCCCATGTTTATGGTGATGCCTTCCAGTTCCTGGGCAAGGGACAGTACTTTACGCGCGAGCGTGGTCGCGGACGTATACTTAAGCTGGCGGAAGCGAAACTCCTTGGGCCGGCCGGGCCGATCTATCATGTCCACCAGTTGCTCGATGCGCGCCATGCGATGCGCATAGCATGTGACGAAAAGGGTCTGCGTCTCTGGAACCCCGGAGACGGCGACGCTGAGCTTCATGCTCTGGAGCAGATTCGTCACGCTGGCTACGTCCACATGCTGCAACTCGAAGACGCGGGTCACCACCACATCGCCCGCCTGGATGGCGCCGCTGTTGGGGTCTACAAGCTGCGGATCGATCTCCAGGGCTTCGGCAGCCGGCACGATAGTCACCAGATTGCCCTCACGTCGGCTCATGACGAGTCCTCGGAACTTCAGGACCGTCTCCAATAGACAGTACAGGTCCTTGACCCGTATTTCACTGCGCAGCTTGCTGTGCAACTTGAGCGTAATCATCTGGTTGCCGATCTTCTCGGCGTCGTAGACGCAGTCCAGATGCAGGTATTCCCCCGCCAGGTCCAGCAACTGAAGCAGTTCGATCTTCTCGGGCAGCGATAACTCCAGTACATCATCGCCGTTAGGAAAAGAGATGGCGGAGTGAGAACTGCCTGTTGATGCGGGCTTATCGGTTTTGATCGAGGGCTTCAGTACCCCTCTCGAAGTCTCTGGAACAGTACTCGGTCCAGACCGGTCGATCTGGTGCTCGGTAATCTGTACCTGCTGAACGGAAGCCATTTCAGCGGAGACCGGCTCGGGCTGCACTGGGGCTACGGCCGTTGATCGCCGGTTTGGATCATCAGGTTCGGTCATCTGGGCCAACATCGGATGGGACGCCGGCGAGGACGATTCTTCTTCGCTCGCGAGCAATGTCGCCGCCGGTCCATCCCGCCCGCTTTCTTGGCCAATCGGTTGTCTCTGTGAATCTATTGAGATAGAGGGGTAATCCTGCTGAGTCTTTTGCTGTGCGGGTCTGGCTCGATACCTGGCTGCCTGCGGGCCTAACTCCACAATGGCACGCACGTCTGGCCATAGCCGCGCAGGGACGATAGCAACGACCGATTCGCCGTGAACATCAATGATCGCTCGTGCCTCGTGTCCCGGCTGGGGTGGAACGGCAAACGTGCCAATGGCTATGCCGCCGATAGACTGCGCAATCTGGTCGTTCGAGGGAAGGGTCCTGGCCATCGCGGCAGGTGCGAGCGGCTCGGCTATGAACGTATCGTTAGTATCGACCAGACCCAAAACAATACCCGCCTTCTCGATCTCTGATGGCGAACCACTTACCGAAAGCGTGTTCGGGTCTGATATGGTTATGGTCCCGCCGAGGCATAGATCAGAAAGGATGGCTTTGCCCTGCTGGGGCGCTATTTTGTGCAGAACGAAGGTCTTTTGCCCCTCGTGCTCAGCCGATGGCGAGACCGGAGGACTACTGCTGCACCCGCAAAGGAAAGCGGCCATTACGACGAGCCAACTGGCGAGCGCTGAAAGCCGGAAAACTTCGTCGTCCCTGAAAAGTATCATCGAGTCCATCCTTGCCGTCTCGCTGCTTTCCACAGATTTCAACCGAATAACTACTCGATGGGTATGAGCGATTTCAGTCGTCCCACGGATCGCTCATATCCTCGGCACGTCACATAGGCACTCACTGCGATTCTGAATTGCCGCTATTTGGCAACTGAATTTCTGAGAGCGGAACGCTCACCTTCGCCGCCACGCGTGCAAACGGCATCTGGCGTATCCCTCGCACCGGCGGCGGTGCCGGCGTGGTCCGGGCCGGCTTATCGGTCTGCTTGGGGGCCGGCACACTGCTACTGGCCCGAGCGAGTTTTGCCAGGGCCTCCTTGGGCGCGAGGGCCATTACATGCGTTTGCGCCCCCTCGCGATATACGATAGAGTCGCCGTCGATTCGTTCGATAACAAGATGGCCCAGTTGTTCACCCTGCCTGACCCAGCGCCGATTGCCGCCCGGTTCACATACCAAGGCCATAGACTCATGGGGTTTCGAGCGGTAGTAACTGATCCCATGAAGCTCAAAGTTCGGGGATGAGGAAGCGGGCCGCACTTCCATCACCCGCTTGACACTGCTGTCATCTTTCGCCGGCGGTGGAAAAGCCTGATCTTTATGAATGATAGGAGCAGCCACAGCCGGAGGATTCAGATACAAAGCGAATGCCTGTGCCTGCTGGACAAGCGGCGAGACTTGGTTGCGACTGTCGCTCGCACCGTTGCCGCCTGCCTGCTGGAATCGTTCGATAGCGGACGGTGTCCCCACCTGTTCCGTGCACGAGTCATCCCGCAGGCCATCGGCCAGGCAAGAAATGAATAGGAGAGCTGCCAGGAGAATCGCCAGGATGCTGATTGTCTGTATGGTCCTGATCATGAACATGGCCCCGTTCCAATACCGTGTATTACCCTACACCATCGGCAAATCCAATGCAAGGGAAAAATCGACTTACCATTAAGAAAATCCCCACATTTCCTGCCAAAGAGAATCGCAAGGAATGCACTGTCCATGCCAAACGCGGTGAATGTCACAACTTGGGCCGCTTTCGCAGAATGCACGCGGGAATTGCCGTGGCCCCTGCGGATCTAACACGCGAACTGTTATTTGTTAATTGCGACGATGCCGGGACGAGCCGCTTAGAAAACCTTGTTTTCGATTCCGAAACATGCGAGGGGATACGATTTGGGATAAAATCGAGTCAGCTTTTTTACTTTTTCTTGAGCTTCTGCGGGTCGCCCTGATATAGTGGCTGCCAACGCGGGATGGCGAGCCCGGCTGGTTACGCCTGTTGCGGGACGAGGCCGGCACCGCGAGTACGTGGGATGACAGCGAGCCCTGTGCCGCCCCTGATGCAAAGACGGCCAGAGCGACGCTGAGTGGGATTGAGGACCTGTAGCGAAAAAAAGCGAATGACCCCAAAGACAACGCGATGAACCCTCGTGGATCGGTTGGCGGCCCACTGTGTCTCTGTACCTATCGCTTCGATGAATTGCCATCGAGGCATGTTGTAGGGTACGGCGGGATACGGTCCGGCGCGAGCGTAAGTGCTCGATGGCCGGACGGAGCGCCGAGATAATCCGGACTGATGGATTGAATCGTGACGGTGCGCGGTAGGTGTGCGCCGAAGCAGCCCCGCCAAGATGAAGGGAGGCCAGAGAAAGAGCGGGGTCGCCCAAGAGGGTAACGAAAACGCGATAGCAAACGATCCAACGGTTTTCGTGCGCGGATAGTGCGCGCACGAGTTCCTCCAGACGAGAAAGGATAGGTTATGAGAAACGGTCGAGGAAACTCACGCAGTTCGGGCGTTGCTACAGGAACAAGCCATCCTGCAACAGGTTGTGCTATAGCGATATTCTCTGCTCTGTTTATCGCTATTACTCTTGCCGGCCAGACCCGCGTGATGGGCCAGACACTGTTGCCCGGCGTTCGGGCACCATTGCCGGATACCCCTGCGACGCCCGGCACTTGGCGGGAAAAGATCGGACAAGGCTCGTCTACCACAGGGCCGAGCATTAACGATGCCGAGATCGAAGAGCTGGCCCGGGGTCTCAAATACGATCCGGGTCTGATGTACAAGTTCGTGCACGACCACATCCACTTCACGCCCATGTGGGGCGAAGTGAAAGGGCCGTATATGACCTGGATGGACCGCAGCGGCAATGCGTTCGACCAGGCGTCCCTGATGATTGCGCTACTGAAGCAGGCGGCCGAGCATGGCAGCGGCTACACCATCACCAACCCCAAGTACGTGGTGGGAGAAATCCAGTTGACGGCGGCCCAGTTCACCAGTTGGTTCAGTGTCCCCAACGATGCGCAAGTGGCCAGGCAGGTCCTCGCCCGCGCCGGATTGTACGGTGCGGTCACTGCCAACGGTGAAGCCATTTCCGAGGTCCACCTGGAGCATGTCTGGGTCAAGGTCACGATTGATGGCGAGATCCACCAGTTCGACCCGAGCTTTAAGAGCCATACCAAGGGCTCCCGGATCACCAACTTTCGGACGGCGATGGGCTACGACTCCACGACGTTCTACAATCATGCAATCCAGGGGGCCACGATCAATGAAGGGAGTTCTGTCAAAGATATCAATAAGGCGAACATCGCCTCTGACCTGACGACCTACACCAACAACCTGATTGATATGATCAAGACGGAACATAGCGGCGACGATCTGACGGATATCATCGGCGGCAGCCGGATCGATGCGGTCGCGGAGACTGCCTTGCCTCCAGTTTCCCTTCCCTACACGGTGTACCACACCGATGAGGATTTTCCCATCGAGGAGATTCCGAGCATCTACCGCACCACTCTGCGGATTCAGCACTGCGGGATCGATCAGACCCTCTACTCCTCCGATATCTACGGCCGGCGTTTGAGCCTGAAATACAATGCCTCCAACCAGCCGCAGTTGATTCTCGATGGCACCGTCAAGGCCACCGGCAACACGACCACGCCCGGTCAAAGCTACGACCTGACCTATATCGTGAATCACCCCTACGAATCGGCCGACTTCGACGGGACCGTGACCGTCAAGGTGACCGCCGGCGGCTTTTATCACATCCTCAACGGCTGGGGCGATACCGGTACGAAGATCCTCTTGAAGCATCGGGACCTCTTGCAGCAGTACCGCCATGACGGCTTGTCCGATAGCTCCGAGCAGGTGCTCGGCGAATCGTTCACCCTGGTGGGCCTGACCTGGCTGGCCCAAAATAGCCTGATGCGCTCGCTGGCAGCGGGCACTACGGACCATGTCGTCATCGGTCATCATCTGCTGGGTGTTACCGGCCAGTACAACGGTCCGTACATCGATGTGCCGTTGACCCATCTGGGGATTGTCAACGCGACCACGGTCAATACAGACGTTGAGGGGACATTCCTCGCCATTGCCGGCCATGCCAGTGCCTACGAGCATGAAGTGATTCGCCAGCTTCAGGACTGTAACGCGGTCTCGACGGTGCGGCTGATGGAGATGGCCAACGACCGCACGACGTACGACCACATCTATTCGGCCGTAAGCGGTAGTTGGTCCAGCGTCCAGTCGCAGTTACAGGGCTACAGTCAGGCCGAGAAGGACCAGGTCACGCCTTATATCAATGCGGGCTATACCGTGTTTCTGCCGGAGTATGGCGATCTGACGGAAGAGGATTGGACGGGTACGGGCTTTCAGCCGGTGCTCTTGGGCACAAGTATGTTGACCACGGCCCATATCGTCGGCGGCGGCTACAAGGGCGCTGCTGCATCTGACAATACCGGCATCAGCCCGTCAAAACTGATCGACTACGGCTACGGTGCAACTACCGGCCTCGACAGCGAGGGGGCGTATGGTACGGGCGCCACGGATATCGCTATTGGCGGTGGCGGCCTGCCCTTCGGCCTGGCGTTCGGCCGCCAGTACAGCTCCAACCGCCGCCTGGAGGATGGACCCTTGGGCTTGGGCTGGAGCCATAACCTCGATATCGCGGCACTGGTCCGCAGCGACAGCTTCCGGGTGCTGGACAATGCTTCACCGATGGAGGCGGCCTTTCACATCGTCACCCTTTATGTCACGCAGAATATTGACAGCGATGTACTGAGCAGAAACGTGATCGCTTCCCTATGCCAGACGTGGCTGATGGACCAGATGATGCATAACCTCGTGATCATGAAACAGGGCGCGGGCAGAACTTCCTTTGTCAAGAGACCCGACACGGGCAACAAGTACCTTGCGCCGGGCGGCCAGAACCTGCGGCTCATCACCCAAGACGACGGCACCTTCCTCGTCAAGAATTCCAGCGGTATCTTCTACGACTTTGACAGCAACGGCCGGCTGTTCGAGTGGAGCGATGCCTACGGTAATAAAGTCAGCTTCACCTATACCAGCGGCAACCTGACCCAGGTGGCCACGAAGATCGGCGGCTCTGTTACCTCTCGCACACTGTCGTTTACCTATACCGACAACCACATCACGACCGTGACTGATTCGGCCAGTCGGAGCATCTCATACACCTACGATGCCTACGGCGATCTGACCCACTACACGAATCCGGACGCCAATGAGACGATCTATGAGTACGATGCGACCAAGCACGGTCTGATGACCAAGATTTACTCGCCCGTCGATCAGGTCAATCCATTTGTGACGATTGTGTATGATTCCCTGTGCCGCATGAAGCAAATAGTCGATGCGAACGACTGCACCTGGGACTTCTACCGGGCCACCTATCGCTCGGAGGTCCTGGAGCCGAACCAACTGGACCCGAACGATGAGGTCAAGCGGTACGGCACAATGACCTGGGCCAACCCGGACAACCGATCCGTCACTTCTATCGACCAATTGGGCCGTAAGACCACCAGTACCTATGACGGCCAGTCCCGACCGACTTCGATGGTCAGTCCCGCCGGCACTTCGGCCGAGATGACCTACGACGAGAACAACAATCTCATCCAGGCGGACAGCTTCTCGATACCAGAGTCCGGCGATCCTGACGTTCTATCGCAGTACGGCTACTGTAGTTACGGCAATCCGGACGATCCGAACCGCTGGTTCGTTCGCATGAAGCAGCAGACGGATACGACCGGCAAGGTCTCCCTGTACTACTATGACTTCAACGAGCCCAGCCCTCCCAGCTATGTGGGCAACCTGATTAAGATCGTCGCACCGCAAGCCGATCCGCCCGGTGATGTCAACCGGCCCACGGCGCTGTTCAGCTACTATCCGAATGGGCAGATGCACACTCAGACCGATCCCAACGGCTTGGTCGCCCATTACGAGTACTATCCCTACAATCAGGGGGCGGGCCTCAAGAAGACCATTGTCGATCCCAATGGATTGGGCATCGCCACCGAGGTCACCTACGACAGTGTGGGTCGGGTCGCCACGGCCAAGGACCCGCGCGGCAATATCGCGACCAATCAGTACTACGCCTCGGGCCGGCTCAAAAAGACCATCGCCCCGTCACCCTTCAGTTATGAAACGACCTATGAATACTACGCCGACGGCAAGGTCAAATACGTCAAGCAAAACACGCCGCAAGGGCTCGTCTACCTCCAGGACGTCATCTACAACAACCGGGGCCTCAAGGCCACCGTGCGCGGGCCATATCCGGCCAATCCCACGCAAGACCAGCTTCAAGTCAACTACACCCAATACGCCTACGATGCCCTCGGCCGGCTCTGGAAGGTGACGGACGCGGAAGGCAATATCACGACCACCCGCTACTATCCGGACGGCAAGACCTGGAAGGTCATCGATGCGGAGGGCCACAATACCGTCACCAACGTCTACAACACCGATGGCAGTCTCAAGGAGGTCCATGATGCCAACGACAACGTGACCCGCTACGAGTACAACGGCTTCATGGGCCTGAAGAAGACCATCTACTCGGATGATACCTATGAACAGCCAACCTATGATGGTTTCAGGCGCCTGACCCAGATGCGCAAACGGGGCGGCGAGAAGATCGAACCCGCCTACGATGGCCTCGGTCGAGTCAAGACCAAGACCGTCAAGAAGGCGGACAATACCGTCTTCAATACGATTACCTACAAGTACGACAAAACGGGCCGGCTGCTGAGAACGACCGACAACACGGGCACGACTACCAACACTTATGACAAGGTCGGCCGGCTTACCAAGATCACGTATCCGGGCAGCAAGACCGTCCAGTACCAATACGATATCGGCAGCAATCGCACGAGGCTGACCTATCCGGATGCCAGCTATATCACCTACGAGTACGATGAACTGAGCCGTCTGACGAAGATCCGCAACCAGGGCGGCACGATCCTGGCGCAGTATGCCTATGATGCCCGATCGCGACGGACGGCCCTGGACTATGCCAACGGCACGGGCATCGATTACAATTACGATACGGCCAGCCGGCTGTTATATGTTGACAATCAGACCGTCAGCGGCCAACATAAGTACGGCTATACGTACGATCACGTGGGCAGCCGTATGACCATGTCGGTGATTGATGGCAGCGGCACGAAGATGCACGTGTACAACTATGACAAAATCTACCAGCTCAAGGATGTGAACTATCCGACCGGGTACGACTACCTGGCCACGGATACCACGTTCAATTATGACGCCGTCGGCAACCGCACCACCGTCGTCGATGGCAGCGGCACGGCCACCTACGCAACCAACGCCCTGAACCAGTACACCGCGGTAGCCGATGTCAACTACACCTACGACAACAACGGCAATATGACCTACGACGGCAGCTTCGCCTACGGCTACGACCCGGAGAACCGTCTGACCACGGCCACCAAGGTCCCCGAACCGCTGTCGGCCGCGTGTGACACCACCCTGACCTTTACCACGGGCGGCAATGCGAACTGGTTCGTTGAATCGGGCGAACACCGGCCCGGCGGCGACGAAGATGCGGCCCAAAGCGGCGATATCTCCGACAGTCAGAACACCTGGATCGAGACGACCGTCAACGGCCAGGGCTTTATCTACTACTGGCGGAAGATCTCGTCCCAGGTCGGGGATAGCTTCAGTGTGTGGATTGACGGCCAGGAGGCGGGCTTCCAATCCGGCGAGGTCGGCTGGTCGGAATGCTCGAAAGGAATTGGCACTCTGGGGCCGCACAAGGTGCGCTGGAAGTACAGCAAGGATTCCAGCGGTTCCGGGGGCCAAGACTGCGCCTGGCTCGATCAGGTCCGGTGGGAGCCCGTCACCCAGAGCCCGGTCGCGGAACTGGGCCTGGCACTGGATACCGATTGGGATGTCTATACCGCCGGCGACGGCGGCTACCAGTGGTCGAAAGACAGCTCCTACTCCTATTACGGCGGCTCATCCGCCTGTAGTGGCAGCCCCACAGAGAACAAAAAGACTTCAATGGAAGTCGTGGTCAATGGGGCCGGGCCGATGTCGTTCTACTGGAAGGTCTCGTCGGAACCCGGCGGGGACTATCTGGAGTTCTACATCGACGGCGTGCTCAAGGATAGTATCAGCGGCAACGTGGATTGGCAGCAGAAGTCCTATACCCTCACGGGTACGGGCAGTCACTCGCTGGTCTGGATCTACAGCAAAGACAGCAGCGGCTCTTCCGGCAGCGACTGCGGGTGGGTGGACTATCTGCGGGTGCCGTGCTCGCCGCCCTATACCCCGCCGCCGGCCAATGAGCTGGATGAGGCGGTGGATTCGACGCTGGCCTTCGCCACCAGCGGCGCAGCCAACTGGTCCCGGACCACGAGCACGTACTACTATGACGGCGATTCCGCCCAAAGCGGCACGATCTCCGGTCTCCAGGACACCTGGATGAAGCTGATGGTCGGGGGTGCGGGAACCCTGACCTTCTACTGGAAGGTCTCCTCCCAGGCGTACAGCGATTATCTGGAGTTCTATATCGATGGCGCCCGCCAGGACCGCATCAGCGGCAGTACAAGTTGGCAGCAGAAGTCCTACAACATCAGCGGCTCGGGCAACCATCTCGTCAAGTGGCGCTACGTCAAGGACTACAGCGGCTCCTCCGGCAGCGACTGCGGCTGGGTGGATAAGGTCGAGTGGACGGGCTCGGCACCGCAGGTGACCCCGGCCCCGGTCAGCACGTGGACGGAGGTCGGCTATACCTATGACCCCGCCGGGCGGCGGATCGAAAAGAAGTATGACGGCACCACCGTGGTCAAGTACCTCTACGATGGCGACCACTGCATCGCCGAGTACGACGGCAACAACAATCTGCTGCGAAAGTACCTCTACGGCCCGGCGGTGGATGAGCCGATCTCGATGATCGATGTCGAGCACAGCAATGCCACCTACTACTATCATTTCGATGGCTTGGGCAGCGTTATCGGCCTGACGAACGCCTCCGGCACGACCGCCGTGCTGTACGAGTATTCGGTCTACGGCCAGGTCGCCGCCAGCGACCCGAACCATCCCAACCGATTCATGTTCACCGGCCGCGAGTTCGACAAAGAGACTGGCCTGTACTACTACCGCGCCCGCTACTACAACCCCGAGATCGGCCGCTTCCTCCAAACCGACCCCATCGGCTACGGGGCGGGCATGAACCTCTACGCGTACTGTGGCAATCGGCCGATTGTCTTTGCGGACCCGTCTGGCCTTGCTTGGGAAGACCCTAATGTTAGGATTGTTTTCTACGATGGCTCCGAGAGGGACCGATACGGGGACCCGTTTTTCGATGAAGCACTTGATGACGATTACTGGGATTTGGCATTTGACATAAGCGCTTCGGCGGCCGCGGCTCATGACTTTGGCTCTAGCGAGGAGTACGCGAGATCGATCATGGAAAACATAAGGCAATACTGTGAGGGCCACGGATACTCATGGAGCGAAATGACTATTGAAGGCGTCTGGATTTTTGATCATGGCGCCGAGTTTGGGGACGATAGCATGGTGTCTGGCACCACTGCGTTCAGCGATTTCTTTGCCGCAATTGGAGAATCCTTGGATGAAAACCATGGAACAGGCGCCTGGATTCACCTCCGGGGCTGCGATGCCGGGATGGCTGACGCTACTGGTGCGAGACCGGACATTGGAGGGGCGGCCTTAGCGAGTGGGCATATTGTTACCGGCGCCGGCGGCGAAGTGCACTGGACTTACAGAGAAAGACGCGGACCTGACTATTATTGTCACGAAGGATATTTCGCGGCAAGCGCGCTGGCCGATGGCACCGTGACGTACTGGCAATACTACGAGCAGCGCACAGTAGTATGGCGCGGAGGAGTCTCACAGATCCCCGATCCTAACCCCTATTGAGGGTTGCGAGTTGAGACAATTCGCATAAACATGACGCGCGAAACTGAGCAGTGCCGGGAGCGAAGGTAGGGACAGTCTATGAGATACACCAAGTGCTTGTCCAAGGATCGAGTTCGAAAGGATATGTGCGGCGCAAGTCCATTTGGTATCGCATGGACGCTGGTACCAATTGTCTTGGCGCTGTGTCCTGCTTGCCGTCCTAAGGCCCCCGACCTTGCCACCTGCACTCGCATTGAACTTCACTACACACGCGGAGCGCTCAATCACTTCTTCCCAAGTAGCTCCATACGAAATACTATATTGAGCGCGGACGAGAGGGAATATGTACAATCCTGCGACTCATGGACGGTGACCGATCAGGACCTGATAAAGACTTTCGCGCGCGATCTCAGCCAGGGCGTCTACCGGCGCAAGGAGCGGGGCTTCACGCCAGGTGGGGTCGGCATAGTTGGCTACTGTGGCAGTGAACGCGTGGCATCCTTTACCGCATACCCAAAGTGCATAATCACCGAGGACAAGAAGGAATTCGAATATCCGCTAGGCTCGCCGGACCTGAAGATACTTGAGCCACCAAGGGTCGGAGTGCTCAGATTGCGATGGGAATGTGCATTGCACCTTTCTAAGCTTTTCATTGAAGGACTCAAGCAGGGGAGAGCCAGTTTTCTGTATCCGGACCCAAATCAATGGTGCGACGTGATCGTGGAGGCACTGCGCAGTCGGTACTTCACTTACGTCGGCTGGGGCGATAAGAAGAAACGCTCGTACAGTGACGAGGACATAGCCAAGTTATTTGCCTGTCCGGGCACGCGCGGCTCCGCCGACGCGAGAAACTCCGATACTGAGTCTCGGGCCCCAGCCCGAGCGGACGAACCCGTGCGACCTTCTACGTCGAACTACGCATTGAACCCGAATTGTACACGAGATTCACCAGGAGACACCGTGTTCTTTTTCGAGACAGAGTCAAGCTGGAATCGTCATGGTGGGCCGGAGTTGTTCACTTTTAAGAACCATGATCCCTGTGGCGGGCTGGTGTTTCTAAAAGATGGCAGCGTGAAGTTCATCCGCACCGAGGAAGAGTTGAAGCAGCTTCGATGGAAGTAGGTGTCCACTACGGCCGAATCAGTGGCAGCGATTGCGGGTGGGTGGATAAGGTCGAGTGGTCGGGCTCGGCCCCAGAGGTGACCCCGCCCGCCCCGCCCAGCACGTGGACGGAGGTCGGCTATACCTATGACCCCGCCGGGCGGCGGATCGAGAAGAAGTATGACGGCACCACCGTGGTCAAGTACCTCTACGATGGCGACCACTGCCTCGCCGAGTACGACGGCAACAACAATCTGCTGCGCAAGTACATCTACGGCCCGGCGGTGGATGAGCCGATCTCGATGATCGATGTCGAACACGCCAGTGCCACCTACTACTATCATTTCGACGGGCTGGGCAGTGTGATTGCCTTGAGCGATGCCGACGGCACGACCGCTGTGCTGTACGAGTATTCGGTCTATGGCCAGGTCGCCGCGTCGGACCCGAACCATCCCAACCGCTTCCTGTTCACCGGCCGCGAGTTCGACAAGGAGACCGGCCTGTACTACTACCGCGCCCGCTACTACAATCCGGAAATCGGCCGCTTCCTCCAAACCGACTCGGTGGGATACGGCGCAGGCATGAACCTGTACAGGTACTGTCTGAACAACCCACTCAATTGGATCGATCCGTTCGGGTTTGACCCATGCGATCCATGTGAGCCGCGGCAGGCTGGTGCGTGGGGGTGGATTAGAGAAAGGGCACAGCGAATGTGGGAGTTGATTAAGATAGTGACGCGCCGGGGTGAGGGAGATGCGGCTAAAGGAATCTTACGGGGCGTGCCGACGGTTAAGGCATACGCAGAGGCAGTTGAGGGCATCGCGGAAGAAGGTATGGACTATGCTGGCAGCGAAGACTATGAGACGCTTCGTTCTATCCCAGAGAGGATCTCAACTCCACACGACCCGTTCAAAGGTGACGAGTGCGCGTGTGAGCACTGCCGAGAACAGCGGGAAGGAGCAGGCGCCCCGCCGGATGGCGGCGGTTCAAGTATCGATAGCCCCGGCACTACAACGGGATATCCTGCCGGATATGATTCGGACCTCGCGCGTGCGATTCGTAACGGGACATACCACCCTGGAGTATATTCTGGCATGTCCCCCCCTTCTGATCCTAACGATGACTACAGACCTAATCCGTATGCGGGAACCGAGTGGGACCCGTATACCGGCGAACCGGCCCAGCGTGAGCGTGCAAGGGGAAATCCCGTCCCGTCAGGGCCAGGTTACCCAGCTTGAACCAGGGCGTCTCACGCTAAGACTCAGAAACGCCAAGGCGAACCAAACAATCAGCGGTTTCGACTACTCCTTGGACAGCCCAGGCCAAATCTGGTAGTATGGTTGCGGATTGGCCCTACGCCAGCGCGCGCGGGGTCACAAAGTTCTGCATTCGGACGATTCAAATTGCTCGACGACCAAGGACAATAACTCGTGGACCACCGGTGTGGTGCAGGTGAAATGATCGCACTATCTTCGAATAACGAAACGAATGGAGGCCCGCGAGAAGATATATTCCAAAAGAAAGGTAAGTGGCGAGCGTTTGCAGTTGTTCTCACGGGCCTACTTACCTCCCAAGGTCCTCTAATATATGGGCACTTCGCACTGGCCAGGGAGGGGGTCGCCAAGAACGACTTTGTCCTTTTTGCTGCACTCCCATTTTTGTCTCAAGCGCTCATGGTTGCTGTCGTAGTTACCACGCGCGTGTTCGTGACAGAAGTTCCTTCTCCTACTATCGGTTGGTTCGGCAAGAACGTACGCTCTGCCCTTCTTGGATCCGTTGCGTTAACCATTGTCGCAATGCTGATGCAAGGGCTCGTGGAGTTCGTTGCCCGCAAGCTGGATGTTCCCACGAACGAGGGTGTGGTCCTGTCAAGTTCAATGGCCGGAAATGTTTTCTTAACGGTGTATACAGTCAGAGTTGTCGGTTTGACTCCCGTGATTGAGGAACTGTTCTGGAGGATGCACTTTCAAGGCGTCCTGCAAAGGCTCTTCAGCGCACCCATCGCAATCTTGACTCAAGCCGTCCTATTTGCCTCCGTACATATGAGGGGCCCCGCGGGTTCACTTGAGATCTTTTTCATCGGATTGCTCTATGGCTCTTGGCGGTGGCGAAAGGGTACCCTTATGCCACTGATTGCTGCTCATATGAGTCTCAACGCGTTAGCATGCATAGGGATTTGGCAGGATGAGTTAGAACTACGGAAGGTCATGACACGGCAGGATTATCGAGTTCCCTTGGAGGCTATGTGTAGGCCAGCCGATTATGTGCCGACTCAAAATGCTCTTTATGACTACGAGCGGGCTTTTGAATCGCTCTCGTCAGAGCCGGTCGGCCTTGATGAGATCAATATGTGGCCCGGCCGTCTGTCCGCTGAGAAGGCGAGCCTTTTACGTGCCTGGATTTCGTCCAACGAGACGGCCATCGCGCAGTTCGGTATAGCGGTCAAGAAACCTTACTACTGCCCTGAATATAGCAATGAACCAATGGAGTTCGTCAGGCATCCCACCCTTCTCGGGCATAAGACGATTGTGCTGGCCACTCTGTCGAGGGCCTGCGTAGAGGCGATCGATCACAATTTGCGGCAATCGGTTACGGATATTTTGATGTGTTATCAATTTGGTCAGCACCTCGCAGGTCCGAAGCCTCTGATGGAGCAGTTGATGGGAGTCGCGGTTCAGCAACACACAACGAAGGTTGCGTTCACAATACTGGTGCATGCTGAGGTCAACCAAGCTTGCTTGCAGGAGTTACAGTCGGGACTTGAGGTGGTATCAGAAAAGAGTAGGGTTTGTGTGGACTTTTCCGGCGAGCGACTCGTTTGCCAAGCACTCATCCAAGAGAGTTTCACTGATGACGGAGAGGGACGAGGACACATGCCTCAATCCTCCATTAGGTGCATCGTGAACCCGCCGCTCAGCTTGAGATTGCGTGGTTTTTCTCGTCGCGATGATGCACGTAGATGGGAGGAACTTGACCGCACACGCACGGCACTACTTGCCGATGAACTGTTCGCATGCCTTGACTCGCTCAAAGAATATGCACCTGTGGACGTGTGGCGAAAGGGAGCGGATGTCCAAAATGTTGTGCAGCAGGTTGTAGGGGACAATGCATTTCTCGGAGCGTTGATTCCCGGGTACGTGAAAGCATACTACACGGCGTATCGCTGTCAAGCTTTTAGGGATTCGCTAATCGTTGTGACAGCCATCATGCGATACCGCATGGCACAGGGCGATCTACCAGATGAAATCGACCAACTCCTTCAAAAGGGGTATCTGCGAGCCTTGCCGCTGGACCCATTCAGTGGTCTACCATTGGTGTACAGAAAAGTGGGACAGGATTTTCTGCTATACAGCCTGGGCCCGGATCTTGAAGATGATGGCGGAATTGGGAATACCGAGAATGGTGGCGAGCTTGGTGGAGATGACGTATTCTGGCCGATAGCCGATGAGTAGCCATCAACCGGAAAGCTCAAAGCTCGTGGGCAATACCTATCAGCTTATACGGCCTCAGCCGTATTGACCAGCTACGATGTGATCGATATCGACAATACATCGTAATCTGATTTCAATTGAGTCCATTGAGTCGGGCGCCGAACTACTCGCGGCTGGCTACGTAGAAAGCGAGAAACAGCAAAATGGAACGTTTGAAATGGCTTTCCATACCGATTGCTGCTGCATATATACTGCTCCCGCTCTCAGGTTTCGTGTTTGGAAGTCGGGAAGATAGACCTTCCGCGGAAGACCTTTTCGAGGGCGCGGTCGGCATCTTCTTCTGGCTCACATTGTCCCTTGGATGCATTTGGTATGGCGACGAACTCGGAGAAGGACTGGTGGGCGCGCGGTTTGGACTCATTTCATCACCAAGTCCCGGATGGGCTGTGCGATTAATGGGATGGATCTTTCTCCTGTTACCGCTTGTAGCAGTCCTTTCCTCGTAAAGGGAAAGGGGACGGAGTCAGACCCCGAATTAGCGTTAGCGCACATTGGGACATTGACGGTTTTTTGTTTGAGCCTTGCTGTGGAGGCTGGGCAGAGGGTGAATCCGGGAGCTTATCCGGGCGGCGTGGATTTGTCAAAATACGGGATGCCGCAGCAAAAACCTATTTTCCCATCAACCTCCGGCCTGCGAGAACCGCCTTCATCTCCGGGTGCTGTCGGGAATGGCCCTCGTGGCAGCGAGTACGTGCCAGTACCAGGACCAGCACCCCTCTCTTGCGTGCCCCCGCCCGCCCAGCACATGGACGGAGGTCGGTTATACCTATGACCCCGCCGGGCGGCGGATCGAGAAGAAGTATGACGGCACCACCGTGGTCAAGTACCTCTACGATGGCGACCACTGCATCGCCGAATACGACGGCAACAACAACCTGCTGCGCAAGTTCATCTATGGTCCGGACATCGACCAGCCGGCCTGCATGATCGATGTCGAGCACAGCAATGCCACCTACTATTATCACTTCGATGGCTTGGGCAGCGTGGCCGCCCTGACGAACGCCTCCGGCACGACCGCCGTGCTATACGAGTATTCGGTCTATGGCCAGGTCGCCGCGTCGGACCCGAACCATCCCAACCGCTTCATGTTCACCGGTCGCGAGTTCGACAAGGAGACCGGACTGTACTACTACCGCGCCCGCTACTACAACCCCGAAATCGGCCGCTTCCTCCAAACCGACCCCATCGGCTACGGCGATGGGATGAACTGGTATACCTACTGTGGCAACGATCCCACCGGTCTGATAGACCCAAGCGGCTTAATACGGATTGCCTTCTACGATGGGAGCGATCCAGGCACCCCTTGGTACAATGGCACGGCTTGGGAATTTCCGGTCAACGGAGACGTGCTGCACGAATTCGCGGATGATGATTGGTTCGATTTGTCCATCGATATATCGGTAATACCGGAGAACGTGAAGGAAATGGCGAACGTCCAGACATCAGCCGATTACATCATATACATACTGAAGTGCTTCAAGGAATGGGGGGCAGATGTGACCGATGTCTACATCTTTGACCATGCGTGGGAGGGCGGGATCACACTGGGTAACGACTGGTACTTCTTGGACAATAATGACCCAGATAAGCAGGAGGGTAATGGATCACTCGAAGAGTTCGCGCGCGAGCTTGGACAGGTCACGAATGATGGCACGTACGACCCTGAAACTCGAGACTATAGCGGCTGCAAGATCCACCTCAGGGGCTGCTATGCAGGCTACTCGGTTGACAAGTTTTCTCAATGGTCGAACCGATGGGTAGATGGCTGTATGGGACCGGTTCGACGCAAGTATTACTGTATCGGGACCAAGTACCGGGACAACTGGGAGCCCGAGACCGCGAAGGAGTGTTACCAGTCCCCTGTTCCGGATGAGGCCGATTACTGGGCGAATCCGATGCACTTCGCCTGTCCCGGCGCGCCTGAGCCATGGGATGATCCTGACTATGGTGGACGCTGATAGCGATACCTGCGCCTCTGCGAGTCTAGCGGTGACACGCATCATGTGCTTTGATACGGATCTTGACCTCGATTGCAGGATGGCACAATGACGTTGGCATATTTGTCGCCGTCCAGTACCATAGGCTTGTCCCGCCTTCAGTATCGCAAAGAGAGGCAGAAAGGCGATAAGCTCATTGACTTTGCTCTGTACACCTGCTAACATATTAGGAACGAGGACAGGCAATATCAACGCATGGAGATAAGAATACCGACAAAGGTGTGAAGTGAGGCGCATTTAACTTTCTGCAACAGACGATGGGAGCCAAACTTATGAGGGTGCGAAGCGCGAGAGGTCAATTGGGCGTGCCGAATCTGTTACCGGTGGTCTTGATCTACTTAGTCATTGGTATAGGTACAGCCGGTGAGACACTCGGAGCGTGGGGTGACGACCCTAACGACCTGCGTTGGGACCTGGCAAGGAGATTCGGTTTCACAGTCGAATCTGTCCAGATGTCGAGCACATTGGACCTGACTCAGGACGGTGCTCTGAGCGAGACGGCCCGTCGAGTGCTTACTCTATCCGTAGGAATTCGTATGCTCGATAGCAACGACCTTGCCGCGCTCGATGTGGACGATCCGACAATCCTGGAGGTGCTTGGTGCCGACGGTAAGACTGTGGGCCGTCTGGTCCGGCCATTTCCTCCGATCTACAAGCCAGTTGATCTGTATGTGGAGGCCGGAAGTGGTCGCCTGGGGCGGGGGCCGTCTCGCTTCTCCCTGCAACTGCCCTTCGACCCCAATCAGCCCGTGCCGGCCTCCATATCCGCGCTGAGGGGCTATCTCTATGCCCTTTACGCACCCGACATAATTGAGGCAGATGTCCCCTTTAAGGTTGGCGATTTCGTGCGGGTGCTGGCGGACCTGGAGATATGTGTCCTAGGCGATACTCCGCCACCGCCCGGTCCGGTACAAACCGAGACAGTCTGGGTAGGAAGTATTCCCTTTACGCATTTCCCGGTGCCGATATGTCTGTACAAGTATAACACCTATGTCAGATCATGCACGGGCGGCGTCGTGCTGGCGGCAAAGACGCGATGGCCTGGGGGCGGGACCACAGTCGATTACACCGTGATGAAGACTCAACTGGTTGATTCAAAGGCAAAGACTTGCACGAACGTTCCGTCACAGAGCTTCGCCTACGGTTCCAATGGGCCTATCTGCTCGGGGTGCAAGGAACAGGACGCGTACGACTATGACGTCATACGCCACATCATCGCGGTTAGGCCGTACGAAGTGAAGGTGCCTTTCGTGCTCACGAATATCCCCGTTCCTTCTTGTACACCGGCTGGCAAGTGAGCGCGGGGAAAACGGGGACAGTCATGAATGGCGGCTCCTTAAGCGGCATGTAGCTCCCTCCATTCTGCGGGGGTTCCCTTGAGAGCGGGGTAATGGGAGGGAACGGGATCAGCCCTCGAATCAAGCTTTAGCGCATAGTTGAGACGTTGGTGGCTATTTGTTTGAGCCTTGCTATGGACGCCGGGCGGAGAGAACGGGGAGCCTATCCCGGTGCTCCGGGGATGTCGCGGAAGAATCCCATTTTCCCATCAACATCGGACCTGCGAGAACGGCCTTCTTATCCGGGTGCTGTCGGGAACTACCCTCGCGACCGCGAGAGCTCGCCAATACCCAACCAGCACCCCCCTCTTGTATGACTTCGCTGCGAGGTGAAAAGAACCAGCGATATTCCCGTTCACCTTTTCCCCCGCTTGTGCACTAAACGGCCGACCCATGCTGCACGACTTAGAGAAGCTCAGCCACATGGTTGCGGGTTACGACCCGGCCCTTCTGACCGTCTTCCCGCAGGCGACGGAGAAGCAGAAGGAGTGCTTCGATCTGCTGAGGCTGTGTTGGTTCAGCGGGAACTGGACAACTACTCTCTCCCGGCGAGCTTACGTCGAGGCCCGCTACAATCCTCGCTACAGAATCACAGAGAGACAGCTCGAATACCTCGCCAGCCGCGTCAAGGTACTCCAGCGGCTCACCAAAAAGATCTGCCAAGTGAGAATGGAATCCTACGCATCGCCCTGACCGCAGCAGAGAGCGAAATAGCTCGGCTCTCGCAGTGGAGACCCCAAGAGCGAGATATGTCGGCGGAGGCCGGCACAGAGGAGTTTTTGGAGTCCATAAAAAGGCTCATGGTGGAATTTTGACAAGAGATAGGGACAAAAAGGCGAGAGGGAGTTTTCCGCCTCCTTAAAAAGAGGGCGAGGGGAGTTTTCGCGTACGTACCCGTAAGCGAGTTTCACCCCATATACACGCGCGAGAGATACGGAGAAAACCGCCTGCCCGGGATCCGCCCCCCCGGAGGCTACCGCTTCCGACTGCCTGGTGATGTCTGTTTGCGTGCCATATCTTGACGGCCTCTCAACGGCGTTTTGTTAGCACAGAAGTTTGCTCCGCCCTGCCACGGCCGGGGGGGGTGTTTACATTTTCGATTCTGGCGTGTGGGGGGCCTTTAGACGGGCGCAGGAGGCACACCTGAGACCGGCTCAGACTCCAATAGGGAAGGGAAGTTCTCTGTGTAGAACCTTGCTTATCTC